>Ga0074195_1000080_pt1 | contig 238658 bp, 203 predicted proteins | sample EPASupsiteHSE623_FD_64525 | JGI IMG/M metagenome (GOLD analysis project Ga0074195, IMG submission 64525) | Bioremediated contaminated groundwater from EPA Superfund site, New Mexico - Sample HSE6-23 | ecosystem: Environmental > Aquatic > Deep subsurface > Groundwater > Contaminated ...
TGGGCGGAATGGTGGAGATGGCGGCCTCGGTGATGGAAAAGATGATGGGGGTCCCCGCGATTCCAAGGCCGAAGGCGATGATGATGCAGTTGCGCTGGTCGTAGCGCATGCCAAGATCGCTGTAGAGCCATTGCTTGAAGTCGCCGGCAAAGAGCAGATGCTCCACGAAGGGGGAGATGCCGATGGCCAGAGCCGTACTCAAGAGAATGAGCGGGGCCAGCATCAGAAATTCGTGTCCGTTGCAGAAGTTTTGCAGGGTGGGCGTTTTGTAGAAAGGCCTGAGCGCACCCATTATCCCGATGAAGATAAGCGGCAGGAGAAGCACGTTGAGGATCACGGCGAGAATGGCTTTTTCAACGATGGGCGCGAGCCAGAGGGCGATGAGAAAGCCGATGACCACAGAGGGGATCGAGGCCATGATCTCCACCACCGGTTTGATGGTTTTTTTGAAGGTGGCGTTGCTGAACTGGCTGATGTAGACCGCGCCGAAAACGGCGAGCGGTACGGCAAAAAGCATGGCGTACAGGGTGCCTTTGAAGGTGCCGAACAACAGGGGCACCAGACTGAACTTTGCTTCGAAATCATCGGAGCCGGACGAGGACTGCCAGACATACTCCGGCTTGTCGTAGCTTTCGTACCAAACCTTGCCGAACAGGGTCTTCAGGCTGATTTCCGGATGCGAGGCTTCGATTTTCCAGACGGTGAGCATATTGTGTGCATCAAGGCCGATCAGGCCGTTGCCTTGCCCGGAAATGCCCGCCAGGGTCAGGGGGGATTCGAGGTTCAGCAAATGGTTCTCGCTGGTCATGTGGTCAAAATGCGTTCTGCCGTCACTTCCGAGGCTGATAAGGGATTTGGAACGGCGGGTTGGGATAATGCGAGCCACTGGGGCCTGGTGGCTGGTCAGGGTATGGGTTTTGCGGAGCTTTTTTACCCGGTCCTGTCCTTCTCCGGTCCAGACCTGGCTCCAGGTGGCCAGGCCGCCCTGGGCATCGCCGACAGCCACGGAAATATCGCCAAAAACCATGGCCATGGCGGTTATGCCTTTTTCTCCCGGTACGGCCACCACATTGTCGGTGCGGCGAGCGGAGTCGTTTTCTTCGAGGTCCCAGCGCAAAAGGCTGCCGGTGTCAGTGCCGGCGAACAAAGCAACCCCTTTCTCATCTAAAGTAAAGGCGGTAATTTCACCCGGCAGATCTTCCGCAATAAGAAAAGAGGTCGTTTCTTTTTTCTGGTTGTCAAAAAGATCCGTGGTCACAATCTCATGGTCGATCTGGAACCGGTTGTCTGCAAGAAGCGCCACCTGGGTCAACCGGTCTTCCTGGACGCGGACCGCCATGCTTTTGACCGGGGCGGGATACGAGCGGGGCGGATATTCGCCCACTCGGGTGACTTCCGGCTGAATGGTTCGTTCTCCGTTCTCCGCATACAGGGAACGAAAATCCACCCGAGAGACGGTGACGCTGTTGTCCTCCCGGAGAAGGGCGAAAATGTTGTTCTTGTTGCTCTCGACGGATTGCACCGCACCCTTTCGGTCCGAGGCGGGAAGGGAGAGCAGGGTCTTGCCGTCGGCGAGGTCGTAGAAGGAAAAGAGGCCGGTGTTATCCAGGGTAAAGCCTACCTCCTGGGTGTTGTCCATTCCCACGGCAAGTACAGAAGCATGGGGTGAGCCGACAGGGAAGCGATGGCTGATTTCGGCGGTAGCCGCCTGGAAAAGCGGCAAGGTTACCCGGACGATCAGCACTACAATGGCGATGACGCTGGCAATGACCAGCATGCCGCCAAAGGTGATGGCGCGGGTGGCAAACCGATCCTGCCTGCGTACTTTCTTGATGAACTGTTTGTCGAGTTTCTGCATGGGATTCCTTGCTGTCCTGAGTCGTGCCGGATTTTGGGCCTCTACCGGGAAGCCCCCGGGAATGGCTGCCGACTGGCGCCTTTCCCGGGGGCCGGGGAGGGTGAAGATTGTTTCCGGCCCATGGCCGGGGCGGGTCTATTTAAGTTTTGCCAGTTCTTTCTCGATAACTGCGGCAGGCAGGGGCAGATATCCATCTTTTACGACGATCTCCTGGCCTTCCCTGGAAAGGACATACTTGAGGAACTCGGCGGTCTGGGCGGGCAACGGCTTGTTCGGCTCCTTGGCCACATAGATGAACAAGGTTCTGGAAAGCGGGTAGCTGCCGCTCAAGACATTCTCGTAGTTGGCTTCCTGGGCTTTTTCCCCGGTTTTCTTGCTAAGGGCGAGGGCCTTGACCCCGGAGGTTTTATAGCCGATGCCGGAGTAGCCGATGCTGTTGCGGTCCTCGGTGACGCCCATCACCACCGAAGCGGAGCCCGGTTGCTCCTTGACGGTATCCTTGTAATCCCCCTTGAACAGTGCATGTTCCTTGAAATATCCATAGGTGCCGGAGGCGGAGTTACGTCCGAAAATGCTGATCGGCGCCTGTTGCCAGGTGCCGGTAAGGCCCAGCTGGCCCCAGGTGGTAATGTTCTCTCCCAGGCCGCCTTTGCGGTTTTTGGAGAAGATCGCGTCAACCTGTTGCAGGCTCATCTCGTTGAGCGGGTTGTCTTTGTTGACATAGACAGCCAGAGAGTCGAGGGCCACGCCGATCTTGGTCGGGGCATAGCCGTGTTTCTTGGTAAAGGCGTCAACTTCTTCGGCCTTCATGGTCCGGGACATGGGGCCGAGCTGGGCCGTGCCGGAAATGAGCGCGGGAGGTGCGGTGCTTGAGCCTTTGCCTTCGATCTGGATGCGGACATTGGGGTATTCCTTGCGGAACCCTTCCGCCCAGTAGGTCATCAGATTGTTCAGGGTGTCCGAGCCGATACTGTCGAGATTGCCGGAGACTCCGCTCACCTTTTTATAGGCCGGAGTTTTCGGGTCCACAGTGATGGGGTTGGCAAAAGCGGATGTGGCTGCGACCGCGACCAGGCAGCCTGCCAACGCTGCCTTTGTGAGGGTTCTGTTTAAAAAGCCTGTGTGCATCGTCATGGTTGTTTCTCCTCATAGTGAAGTTACATGTGGCGTATGCCAGTGTGCGGCATGCTCGGTAAATCTGCGCCTACTATGCGCCCTGATTGTTAGAATTTGATTAGGACTGCATTAGGAGATGAACAGAAGATGACTCTGCGGAATGGCACAATTGGATCGTTGGTTTTCTAACGGCTTTTTAACCGCGGAATAACCATTCTCTAATATTTCTCCGGTAGCTTCTCCGTAACTGTATGGACGCGGCGGCGGCAGGAATGCTGTTTCCTCCCGCTTCCCTTTGTTACGAAGCACTGCTTACTAATTTTCACGGAGAAAGGAGAAGAACATGAGAAAGGTTTTATCAGCGGCAGCAGCACTGGGCGTTTGCCTTACCATGCCGGCGGCCGCCCTGGCCGGTGCGGCCATGAGCGACGAGCAGATATTGAAAGAACTTGAGTATCTGCGCAACAAGGTCGCCTCCCAGCAGGAGCATATCGACGCCCTGGGAGCCATGGTGGACAAAAAAGTCACGGCAAAGGTCGAGGAGGAAGTCAAGAAGTCCGGCAGCAGCAAGGTGGCCCTGGCCAACGAGTTTATCGATCAGCTCACGCTTAAGGGCGATCTGCGGGTGCGTTATGAACGGCAGGACAAAGATTATTACGATCAGGCCAACACCACCGACGTGGCCCGCGACCGTTGGCGGACCCGTTTCCGGGTCGGCGGCGTCTGGGAAAACAAGGCCGAGGACTGGCAGGTAGGCGCCGGGCTTGCCACGGGCTCCGATGACCCGACCAGCACCAACGATACCTGGAGCGAGGACAAATCCTTTGAAACCGGGGACATCCGGCTGGATTACGCTTACGCCAAACACAAAATACAGGATTTCAATGTAACCCTTGGGCAGCAGCACAATCCCTACGAGAGTTCCTGGGTGCTGTGGGATGGCGACGTGCGTCTGGCCGGGTTGACCGCGCAGTACGGCAAGAAAGAGGGATTCTTTGCCACCGTGGGCGGCTATGACGCGAAACTGGTGAACAGCGACAACTCCGCCATGCTGTACATGGGCCAGGCAGGGTATCGGGGCAAGGTGGGCGATGCCAAGTACACCGTGGCCGCGGGTCTGCATAAGTACGATCAATCGTTTATCAACGACAAGGCCAATACCTCGCTGAACAATATCGATCCGACTCAGTACGCCTTGGAGGTCGGCGATCTGTATGGCAAGGTCTCCTTTCCGGTGGCCGCTGCCAAGCTTTCCCTTTACGGGCATGTCTGGCAGAACTTCGGCGCCGACGGCGACGTAGGGGAAAGCCAGGCCAAGGACTTTACAAAGAAACCGGGCGATGCCGACCTGGGCTGGGTGTTGGGCCTCGACGCCAAGATCGACAAGGTCAAACTCGGCTATGCCTATGCAGTGGTGGAAGCCGATTCCATGTACGGCTATCTGGGTGACTCCGATTTCGGCGACGGGCTCGGCATGTCCAAGTCCAATAAAAAGGGGCATCGGGTGCAGGCCGGTTATGAACTGAGCAAAAACTGGTCTGCCGGTGTCACCTGGCTGAGCTATGAGCAGGACGAGGCTTATTATTCGGCCAATAACAAGGTGGACAACGTCGATCTCTATCAGTTTGACGTAATCTACAAGTTCTAAAGGGTCTTTGCCGTTATCGGAAAATAATCAAGATGTAACCCGAAGCAAATATTTCCGCAGTACCCTGTATCACACATCTCATCTCCTTGGCCCCCTGTCAGAGTATCGGCAGGGGGTTCTTTTTTGCGCATCGGGCTTAAAACAAAAATAACCGCGCCGTAATTATCCCCTAACAATGCGGCGGTATTTTGCTCTCCAGATTGAAATGATCAATACACCCACATCCGGAGGCGCAACCATGCACTGCAAACATCTTCTCTGCTACAGCCGCAGCACACACATCTGGTCCGTGGCCAGTTGTCGTGCCAAAAACACGCCGTATGTTCCCAGCCTCAATGAGCTGGAAAAATTCTGCCGGAGCACCAGGCACATCGTGTGCTCGGCTTATCTGCATTCCTTTTCGGAAATGTGCCCGGAACCGGGAGCGCGTCTTTCCTTCGAAGGCGATACTGCTCAAATAAATTGCCGGCAGAGCGCATAACGCGATCATTCATATTCAAGGAGACATATCGTGCGGTGGAATTTGAAAAACAAGCTTGGCTTTTTCTTTGTTTTTATCATGCTGGCGGCAGGGATAGGGATGAGTGTGCTGTATGGGATTTCGGTAACCACCCAGGAGAAGCTCATCGCGGAAGCGAACAAGGCAAATGAAGGCATCCAGGTTTCCGGTGAGGACGGCATCGACAATGTGCTCCTGATTCGAGAGCTGCAGGCGGCTTTGCTTGACCAGATGCTGCAGTGGAAGAACTTTTTGGTGCGCGGACAGTTTCAGGACATGCGCAAGAAATACGAGCAGGCTTTGGAAAAAGGAGATGGACGGATCACCGCCATGCTTGGCGCGGCCCAGCGGGCGTTTGCCGAAGATGCGGCAAACCTTGCGCAACTGCGGAAGATCGGAGAGGAATACGACGGGTTCAAGCGGCAGATGGGAACAGCCAGGGGCATGATGGAGTTCCATGATACCTATTCCGAAGGAATTCGGGCTGCCGATCAGTATACCGGTGACAAGGGAACGCAGGCCATCAGCATGACCCGCGAACTGGCGGAGAGAATTGCCAGGCAGACAGGGGTGCGAACCAGCGAGACAATCGCCGTGGTGCGCACCGATCACGAGGCTTTGTACAGTCAGGCGAAAACACGGTCGCTCCTTGTGACCATCGGTTCCGGCATGGGGGTGTTCGTCGTGCTTCTGGTGGTGTTTTTTTATCTCGGGCGCAAGGTGATTCAGCCCATCATGCAGATCAATGAAAAGTTGCAGGGAGTGGTGGAACAGGTTTACGAAGAGTCCACCCAGCTTTCCGCCTCCAGTCTGAGTCTGGCCGAAGGGGCCGGGCGACAGGCCGCCGGAGTGGAAGAGACCGGAGCCTCCATCGAGCAGCTCCTCGGGCAAACCCATGCCAACAATGAAAGCGCCAGGCAGGCCAGCGCTCTGTCCAGGGATATGCAGCAGGTTGTGCGCGAAGGCGGCGAACAGATGGCCGGAATGCTTCAGGCCATGCAGGAGATAGAAGGCCAGTCTTCCGAGGTGATGAAAATCATCAAGAACATCAACGCCATTGCCTTTCAGACCAATCTGCTGGCGCTTAACGCCGCAGTGGAGGCGGCCAGGGCCGGAGAGGCCGGGGCAGGATTCGGAGTGGTTGCCGATGAAATCCGGCGATTGGCGCAGAATGTCGCCTCTTCCGCCAGGGAGACCGGCGATATCATCCAGAATAATATAGAGAAGGTGAAGCAGGGCAGTGTGTTCTGCGAAAGCCTGGACAGGGCGTTTGTCGAGATTCATCACGGCATTGTCAAGGTGGACGAAGAGGTGCAGAATATCGCCCAGGCCAGTGATGAGCAGGTAGCCGGGATCAGGCAGGTCAGCGCGGCCATGGGCGAGATCGACACGGTGACACTCGCCGCCTCGGCCGAGGCGGAAGAAGCGGCCAGAACCGCGGCCGAATTGCGGCTGCAGGCCGTTGAGCTGCGGCGGATATCGTCATCGCTGATCACTTTGGTCAAGGGAGAAGAGGATGCTGTGGCGGAAGAAGAGTGGGAACGGGAAGAGTCCGGTCGGCTCCTGCCCCGCCTGGTGGCCGCATGAGCCAGGCGGCAGAGGTGGTTATGTTGAAAAACGGAGCGGGATTTGGCGGCTTTCAGCCGGACAGGATATCGCGGGAAGAAATTCTGGATCTGCTTGACAATAATGACCTCACAGCCTGGTTTCAGCCCGTATTTTCCCGGCGGACCGGAGAGATCTTCGGCTATGAGGCCCTGGCCAGGGTCCGTGAACAACGGACGCCTCCCCTTGATATCGCGAAACTGTTTCAGCGGGCCCAGGAGGAAGGCATTATTTCGACGCTGGATATGGTCTGCCGGGAGCATGCCTTCTGCCGTGCGGCCGAGTTGGGATTCGCCGAGAGAAACGCCTATCTCTATGTGAATATCTGCCCTGCCACCCTTATGCATCCCGACCACAGGGGAGGCGCCACGGACCGGCTGGCCGAAGAATGCGGCATCCCCAAGGAACGGATCATTCTGGAAATAACCGAACAGGAAGCGATCCGGAATTACGATCTTTTCAAAAAATCGGTGGAATACTACCGGAGGAGGGGATACAAGATCGCCATCGACGACTTCGGGGTCGGCTATGGCGGCTTGAAAATGCTGTCGGTCATCGAGCCGGATTACGTCAAGGTCGACCGGCACTTCATCACCAATATCGACCGGGATTCCTTCAAGCATAATCTGGTGGACGCCATTGCCACGGTGTGTCACAAACTCGGCATCACCATCATTGCCGAGGGGATCGAACGGCCCGAGGAACTGGAGACCATTGCCCGGTTTGATATCGATCTGCTTCAGGGGTATCTGCTGGAGCGGCCGGGCGCCATCCTTTCCCTCCGGCATCTCGCGCCGCTGGTTGTTCAGGGCGATGCGGGATATTGCCCTGAGGCTCCGGGAGAAGCCTGCACCATAGGCGCCACAGTCAAGTACATTGAACCGCTTTCTCCCGGGCAGTCTTTGATGACCGCCCACCAGCGGTTCATGGAAGACGTCAAGCTGCAGGGCATCCCGGTTGTAGATGACCAGCGGGTGCTGGGTATGCTGAACCGCATGCATTTCCTTGAAAAACAGATGGTCGGACCGCATGGGTACGGATTTGCCCTTTCCGCCCACCGGGCGGTCAAGGATGTGCTCGGGGATGATTTTTTGCTGGTCGAGGCGGCAACGCCCATGGAAGAGGTGGTGCGGAGGATTAAGGCCCGCCGCGGCAGGCATCTGTACGACGATATCTGCGTGGCCAGAAACGGCAAATATCTCGGCACCGTGGCCATCAACGCCCTGCTTGAGGCCATCACCCAGAAAAGCATCCAGCTGGCCAAAGGAGCGAACCCGCTGTCCGGTCTGCCCGGCAACGAATTCATCCAGCGAACCGTGGCCACCTTTCTCCAGCGCAAGGTCAACTTCGACGTGTGCTACATCGATATCGACGATTTCAAACCCTACAATGATTATTACGGCTTTGAAAAAGGGGATATGGTCATTCAGCGGATCGGCCAACTCATTGTCGATGTCGTCCAGCCCGGAATCAATGATCGCTTCCGCTTCGTGGGCCACATAGGCGGAGACGATTTCATCGTCATTACTCGGCCCCATGCCTCGCAGCAGATCTGCCGGCGGATCATCGCCGGCCTGAACGATCTGTTGCCGGAGTTTCACGGCGGGCAGGAATGCGGGGAAGGGCATTATTACGCCCGGGACCGACAGGGTCAAGTGCGGAAATTCGCCCTGCTTTCGCTTTCCATCGGCATCGTCAGCACAGAAGAATGTTCGGTGAATTCTTACGCGGAGCTGGCCTTTCTCGCCTCCGAAGTGAAGCGGGCGGCCAAGCAGGAGAAAGGCTCGGCCATTGTGCGCAACAGACGGGAAAGTATCCAGCAGCAGGCATCTTTGGAAATCGGTGGAACCGCATGAACGGAAACAGAAAACAATGAGGGCTGCAGCAATGCGAGACGCCGAAGAGAGAATTTGTCAGGAGCCGGGCATGGTGCTTGTTGTGGAGGATGATGAGGATATCGCGCAACTGCTCTGTTATTCTTTGCGGAAAAAGCGGGTGATTGTCGCCATTGCCCATGACGGCCTGACGGCTTTTGACCTGGTGGAACAGTTGCGTCCTTCACTGGTTCTGCTTGACGTCATGTTGCCCCGCCTCGATGGATATGAGGTTTGTCGGATGATCCGTTCACATCAGGACCGGGATTTGGCCGGAACACCGGTGGTAATGTTGTCGGCGCTTGGTGCTCCCGGGGATATTGAAAAGGGTATGAATTTGGGCGCCAATGCCTATTTTCCCAAGCCCTATTCAGTGAGGGATGTGGTTGCCTCCACATTGGAGTGGCTGGGGATAAAGGTCAAAGGATAACGGTTCAAGAATACGTGGTTTTTTTGTGCTTTTCACTTTTTTTAGATTTTTTCCTCACGTACGTGAAAAGCGAGCGTGACGCCGGTCACGCTGCTGAATCCGGTGTAGATGAAAAGTAGAAACCAGAGTGCCTGAAAGAAGAGCAGGGCGGCGGGATTCCAAAGCGAGGAAAGCCCGATGCTCAAATCGGCATGATGAGCCGCTGCTTCGGCGCCATACAGCGGGAGCAGGAAACAGTAACCGATTCCGGCGAAAGCCATGCACTGGTAGGCGGAAAAAGCGCCTTCGCCCCGGTAGTCGGCGCGAAAGTATTCGGACAGAATCCGCCAGGCAAGGGCGAACAGGCTTGCAAGCAGGAACGCCGACCTGAAATGCTCCTCGAGAAAAAGGTACATGGCGATCAACCCGACGCTCATCGAAAGCAGGGAAGTGATCGCCTGGATAGGCACTACTCCGACTCCGGAAAGATCGGAGGCGTAGGCAATCTTTTTGGTATGACCATGAAAGGTGGCGGCGATGGGGGTGAAGATCCTGCGAGCGTGCGGTCCCAGTTCGGACAAGGGCTTGCCGTAGCAGCAGCCGAAACTGAGGCAGGCGAGACGGCCTATCCCCTCGCCCAGCAGGAAGGCAACCGCCAGGGCTGCCATTATCGGGAGAAGGGAGACCGGCGCTGCTTCGAATCGGGGGGCCAGTCCGTTATAAACCGCTACGGCCGGAGGCATGCTCAGCAAGCCGACGATAGAGGCCCCGCCCACGGTAAACGTGTTTCTTTTTTTCTCCACCGCCATGGCAAGAAGTTTTGCCGCAGCCACCGAGCAGGTCATCACCCCGAGAACCAGGGCGAAGATACCCCATATGGGGACAGCCAGAGCAGCCAGAAGCAGAAAAAAGGTCATCACCCCGAAAAGAGTGCCGCTGGCGAGCAGCGCTCCGTAATAGGTGATATTCGTGCCATGCCAGCAGCCGGTCATCGCCTCTTTTCTGCTGGGTATCGCGGCAAGGATCTGCCATTTTTCCAAAGGCAGAACGGTGTAAGCCCTCAGCAGCAGTGGAAACAGCGCTAACCCCAGGATCGTGATGAAAGTACCGTTGCTCATCGAGAGTCTCCTTCCTTAGTTTTTTGTCATGGCAATGAGTGAACGCGCCTGAACTTCAACTTCAACCAGCGGTCGGCCGAAGCTGAGGCTGAAGCGGCTGTGTACGTCGGTGCGCCGTCCTTTTTGCAGGAGATCCCCGGCAAACCGGATCCGATTCCGTTCAAAAATCAGTATGTCAGTGCTGCTTCCCGGCCGATACAGGCTTTTGGGCTGCCCCTTGCTCAGGAACATGCCGGGCCGGATTTGCAGGGGATGATCATAGGCTGCGTCGCTGTAGCATTGTACGATGTCGCCAATCATCATGGCGACCACCTCCACCATGGCTACATGGCCGATGCCGGTGCCTCCGGCCACATCAGTGTCGATGATGGTTACTACCCGTTTGTTTTTTGAATACGGGGTGACAATTTCCACCACGGCTCCAGGATTGCAGGAATGGTATCTGCCGCTGAGGGAATAATGGTCCACCACCCGGCCTGAAACCGGGGTATGGTTGTAGTGATATTTGTCCGGAGTCAGCCGGAAGACGGCGTAGTCGCCATGGTTGAAGAGTTCAAGCCATCGCGGTCGTTCAGCGCCCAGCAGCTCCTCGTAGTTGAAGAATTTATCCTTGAGGAAAAGCAGGGATTCAGGGTGCAGAGCTCCCAGCGCCACCCGAGAATCGGCAGGAGAAACGATGGCCGCATCCGCCTGCGGCATGGGACGGCATTCCCAGTAGCGTATTTGTCGCTCGAAAATTCTGCGCGGGGTGGTGAAATACTCCGGCGGGGCCACGCATTCGGAAAGATCGACGCCGTAGCGCGACAGAAAAAGGGAATTGCCGATCAGGCGCGGATTGAGTTTCAGGTCGAAATGATACAGGCCGAGCAGGCTTGACATGCGGGCGGAAGTTGCCAGGCGAAAAAGAAAGGGCGCTTTTTCCCGGGCCCGGGAGTATAAAAAATGCACGATCCGGTCGCCGAAAAGTTCTTCGTCCATAATCGTGCCGTTCATTCGTTCGACATATTGATGCATGGTTCCTCTCCCTTGTGCAAAGTTGCATGGCCTTGTCCGCAAAGAGTCACGGCACAGCGGCTCCCTGCTGTTGACACCTAAGGCTGTTTCTCTTTTTTGCTGTCAATATCCTCGGCAATGATCAGGAGCTGGAGCAGTTGCGCTGCGGTTTTCCGGGAAAGAGAATCGCTCATTAGTTCGCCATGGCTCTGGTTCAGAAAGTTTTCGGTCTCCCGGGAGCCGAGGATGGTGTTGACTTCGTTGCGCAGTTCCAGTGAAAGCGGGATCTTTCCCGCAGCCATGGCCTTGATATCTTTGGAGGCATATTTCCACCCCTCGCAGATTTGCATCTGCCGGAGATCCTCTCGATAGTAGCGCTCCGCCGCCAGGTTAAATTCCCTGGCACCCATGTCGAAGGGGGATTCGGCGCCTTCCGTGGCGAGAATCCCTCGGGTCAGTCTCCCGGCAGCCCCGTAGCGGACGGGGTCTCGCAGGCGCAGTTCCAGATCGTCCAGCAGAGAGGTGAAACCGAAAGCCTCCACCAGTTCGCGTCCCTCTTCGCGGATGAACTGGAGCAGGGCGAGGCGGTAATCCTGATGTAAAATTCGGAGGTAGCCACTGTATCGGCGGCTTGGTCTGGTGTTTTTTGTTTTTTTCAGAATGGATCGGAGGAAGCGATTGGGCGTTTCCTTGCGCACGAAAAAAGTGGGAATGCCTATGGCCGCGCCGAAGAGGATCTGGCGCCGTTCGCTTTCGATGAAGGGAGTGTCGGGAATATGATGGTGGCTGCAAGCGCCGCCGGCGATGAGCTTGAAAGCCAGGGCATTGAGCAGCATCTGCAGGTCTGTAGCACCTCCCATGTCTCCATCAAACTGCTCAAAAAGAGAGTAATGCCGGGCCTCGAAGCCGGAAAAGCCCATGACCTCGAATTCGCGCAGCTTATAGGGAAGGTAGACCGACATCCGCTTGTCAAAAACGCCCAGCATGTCCAGGTCTTCCTTGAGGCGCAGGTCATTGCGGAGACGGCCGTCTTGGCTGGCGCTTTGTTCCGTGGAAAGCAGGGCTACTGGGTAATCGACGAGGCGAAAATCCGGAACAAAATCTCCCTTGCAGCGGCACAGACCGCCGATGATTTGGTCGAGGCGTTGCGGGCCGAAGGGAGTGAGGGCTTGGCCGCAGAACTTGTTGCGCGCCTTTTTTCGCCAGCGTCGCCAGAGCATGCGCAGGTGAGTATAGTCCAGTTGGTGGGGAAGAAAACCCAAGGCCTGTTCGGGGTGAAAATCTTCAAAGCCGAGGCGGTAAGGTGCGGCGCTGTAAGAGGTGACGAAAAGGGGCAGGAAATGCTCCATGATCTTGGCCACCAGATCGCCCAAGTATTTTTCATGGCGGGGAGTGACTCCGGAAGTCGGGTCGCGGAGCAGCCTGCTTATTTTGAGGCTCCCCATGCTGACGTGTGTGCCGTTGTTGGCCAGACTGATGTTGGAGGTTTGAGGCATCATAACCAGGTTTGTGGTGATGATGCCAGCCTCGCGCATCTTCATGACCGCATTGAGATGGCTGCGGCTCAAAACCTGGTGGCAGAGGATCATGTACTGGTGTTTGGCCTCTCCGTCGTCCCAGCCGGAAAGGCAAGGGCTCATGAACAGCTTGCGGTAGAAGGCATCTGAGATGCATTCGTTCAAGGTCCGCTGCCGCACTGGCGGGTGCGGGGAAAAAAAGAGCGCCGCTTTTTGCCCCCGGCGGATCAGTTCAAATTTTTCATTGGCATACATGATCAGCAACTGGGTGAAGAGATAACGCTTGGCCGTTTCCCTGGCCAGGGCTTTGCCGTAACCGGTATGGGCATGCATGGAAGTGACATGAAAGGAAAAAGTTTCCGGGGAAGTATTGTCGCTTAACAGGTGCGTGAGCAACCGGCTCCCTGTTTTGCGCACCGTTTCCTGGTTGCCCGCTTCGCCGAGAACATCGGCAAGGGCCAATTTAAGCAGATAACTGATGGGAATGTGCAGCAGTTTTTCCCCCTGTTCCTCCAGAAAGAAACGAGAGGTATCGCTGCGTTCGCCGCGACCGGGGTTTTGCTTGTCGGCCTTGAGGTCGCCGGAGAGAATATCCATGGCATGCGGGTGGAGGCTGGACAGAGGGAAGCGTACCCAGCTGTTTTCCCAGACTTGCTCGACGTTGTCGCCGAGATAGCGCTCCAGGTTCCGCAGAGACCGGGGAGAGGTTTCGCCGCGGTCGGTCCGCTTGATGATATTGGCATAATAGCTCGATTGCTCAATAGCTCTGGGCAGATCCACCGATTCGCGGCGTCCGGTTACGGCGACTTGCAGTTCGTTTTCGCAGCCGGTGGTGGCGTCAGGGCCGAAAAAAGGCAGGGTCTCCGGGCGGTTGGAGTCAATGCCGAGGAGAGCGATGCACTCGTGTTCCGTGGGCCCGGGTGTTTTTTCTTCCTTGGTTCGGGACATGGAAATGTCTGCGTAATATAATCTGCTCACCATCGCACCCATTGCTGATTAGTTGTATCCGGTAGCCTCTCTTTTTCTAATAGCTATAGGGGATATCTGTAAGGCGGGTGTTAGAATTGCAACATGATTTGATTCGGAAGGAAGATGCGGTGAGGGGAAGGATTCGGGAGGGAGGTGGCCTGGCGGGTGAAATTCAGCTGTTTGCCTGATCAAGGAAGTACTGCATCCAGCATTCCCAGGCCATGGTGTCCAGGGTGCACTCCTTGGGGCAGGGGTACTGCACGACCACATGGGGGCAGAGCCCGCAGCGGGTTGTGCAGATGTATTTGGCCGCTTTTTCCAGGGCGGTGATTATGGTGGGGGCGTCATATTTTGCTGGGATTTTCATGGTGCTTTTCCTTGTCGAGCAGGATGGTGAAGGTGGTGCCCTTGCCGACTTCGCTGGTGACTCCTACCTCGCCGCCATGCGCCTGGACGATGTGTTTGACGATGGCCAGACCCAGGCCGGTGCCGCCGAGTTTGCGGTTGCGGGCCGCATCGCTGCGGTAGAAGCGCTCGAAAAGGCGCGGCAGATGTTGGGGAGCGACCCCGGCGCCGAAATCCTGTACTTCGATTCCGATTTTCCCTCCTTCGCGCTCTTCGGCTCGAACCAGCACCCTGCCGCCTTCATCGCTGTACTTGATGGCGTTGACAATGAGATTGGTGACTGCCTGCTCGAAGAGCGGGCTGTTGAGACGGGCTGTCAGGTCGTCGTTTGCCGTGAGTTCGATGCTGATTTTTTTCTCGGCAGCCTTGAGGCCGCAGGTCTCAATGGACTTGCGCAATGGCTGGATGATTTTTTCTTCCGCAAGCGCCAGTTTGGTTTGCTCCTGATCCTGCTCAAGGCGGGACAGGGCAAGGAGGTCCTCGATGATTGCGTGCAGCCGTTTCGACTGCTTGGCGATGATTTCCACAAATCTCCTGGCATCTTCCGGGGTATCCAGGGCTCCGTCCAGAAGGGTTTCTGCAAAGCCTTCGATGGAGGTGATCGGAGTTTTCAATTCGTGGGAGACGTTGGCCACGAAGTCGCGCCGCATGTTTTCCAATCGCCGGAGACTGGTGACATCATTAATGACGATGACCGCGCCGCTGGTCAGGTCCGGAGCATCCTGAAACCGGGTGCCGTGGGCGTAGAAATATTTTTCCTGTCCTTCCCGGTCGGTCAGGTCGATTTCCCCTTCGATGGGTGAGGCGGAGGCAAGGGTTTGGCTGATAAAGCGTTGCAGGGGCAGGTTGCGTATCGCCACCATGGCGCTTTTTCCGCGGAACGCATCGGGGGCGATGTGTAACAAAGCGGCCCCGGCCTGATTTATATCAAGGATGCGTTCATCTCTGTCCACCGTGATCACTCCCTCAACCATGCTGGAGAAGACTGCCTGGAGTTGGCTGTGTTGCCGGGCAATGGTTTTAATCCGTCCGTCGAGCTGATCGGCCATGGCATTCATGGCTCTGGCCAGGCTTGCCACCTCTTCGGCTCCCTCTTCCTTAAGTTTGGCGGCAAAAGCGCCGTCGGCAAAACGCTCGGCGCCCTGTCTCATCTCCTCAAGCGGCCGGCTTATGCGCTGGGAGATGAACCAGGCGACCAGAGCCACGGCCAGGGCCACTATCAGGCAACCCCAGGCAATCTTTAAAAATATTGTCTTGAGCGTGCTGTTGATGAAGGTGACCGGGACCGCGGTTCGGAGTACGCCTTTGGTTTTTCCTTCATGGACCAAGGGGATCGCAACATACATCATGTCTTCCTGAAGCGTATGGCTGAAGCGCAGCGAGGGGGTGGGGCGGCCGGCAAGGGCGGCCATGATTTCCGGTCGGTCGCCATGGTTTTCCATGCGGGTCGGATCTTCGTCGGAGTCGGCCAGAACTGTGCCGTCCGGGGTGATAACCGTCAGTCTGGTTCCGGAATTTCTGCCCGCGGTTGTGCAGAAATTTTGCAGCGCGCGCGGATCATTTCCGGACATAAGGGTAAGGACATGTTCCCGGGTCAGGTGGGCGCGCGCTTCAAGGCCGGCACCGGTCTGGGCAAGCTGAAAGGTGCGGAGGGAATATGCCCCGTATCCGGCGGCAACCAGGAGGGCGATAATGGTGATTAGGAGCTGGCTTGGATACAGTTGCCAGATGAGTCGTGTGTGGCGCATGCGAATTCCCGGAACGGTTGAAGTTGATAGAGGCCAACAGCAACAGAATAGCACGGGATTGTTAGAAAGGGGTCAGGATATTGTAAGGATTTTTCTTGCGATCCGTTATTGCGCCGATGCCCCCTCCCGGAAAAGGAGGGGGCCGGTGACGGACCCGGATCATTCGGAGTAGGGTTTCTTTTTATTCCGCCTGAGAACGCCGGCGGTTGCCGGTCTGGCAGGGGTTGCAGGCTTTGAGGAGGTTGCGGGCCTCGGTGAGGAATATGATTTGCCCGGGGCCGACGGCTTGGCCGGGGAGTATGGTTTGCTCGAAGTTGAAGGCTTGTAAGAACCGGCGGGCTTGTTGTACGATTTCGGTCCCTTGTGATGACGGCCCGGATATCCCGCGGCTGTTTTCGGCGGACGGCCTTTCGGGTTGTCCAGGGTTTTTATCTCGACGTCCCGTCCGTTCACCTTGAGGCCCTGGAACACATCGACAATCTTCTGGGCGAAACGGCTGTCGGCTTCCAGCATGGCGGTGTTGTCCAGGATCTCGATCCGGCCGATCTTGATGGAGGCCGAACCGCTGGCGTCATTGATCTGGCCGATGAGCCGGGCCGGGTAGAGTCCGTCTTTCTGGCCGATATTAAGGTAGAATCTGCTGAAATTCACGCGTTCGCCACGGTCGTCCTGGCGAGCGAATCGGCTGTCCGGCCGGTCCGGCTTGGCATATCTGCTGTCCGGTCGTTCCGATCGGGAGAATCGGCTGTCCTGCCGGTTGTAGCCTTCATCGCGGCCCCTGCCTCTGTCCGAGACATTAATGTCCGGGGCATTCTGGTAATGGGTCAAAACGGAGGCAAACTCCTGGGAAACAAAACGCAGGATCAACTCGTCGCGGTCAAGATCGGCCAGAGCCTCGGTAATAGCCTCCATGAAGGGGGCCAGCTGCGCGTGGTTTACCTCGACGTTTTTGATGGTCTCGATCTTGTGGAGGAGCTGTTTTTTGCAGACCTCATGTCCGGACGGAATCCTGCCCAGTTCGAACTGACGTTTCATCTTGCTCTCAATCTCCTTGATGCGGAACTGTTCGCGCATATGGATGATGGAGATGGAAACGCCGGTCTTGCCGGCCCGTCCGGTACGCCCGCTGCGATGGGTGTAGTTGGCGGTGTCGTCGGGCAGGTTGTAGTTGATAACGTGGGTAAGGTCGGTGACGTCAAGGCCTCGGGCCGCCACATCGGTGGCTACAAGCAACTGCACCGATTTGCTGCGAAAACGCTGCATCACGTAATCGCGCTGGCTCTGGGAAAGCTCGCCGTGCAGGGGGTCGGCATTGTAGCCGTTCTTCCCGAGTTTGTCAGCGACATCGTTTACTTCCTGTCGGGTGCGGCAGAAGATGATGGCGTACATATCCGGGTTCATGTCCACCAGGCGGCGCAGGGCAAGATATCGGTCTTTGGCATGGACCATGTAGTAGATGTGACGGATGTTTTCCGAGCCGGCGTTGCGGGTGCCTACCGTGATTTCCATGGGGTTTTTCATGTATTTCCTGGAAATGGAGGCCACGCTTTGCGGCATGGTGGCGGAAAACAACAGGGTGTGCTTGTCGTCCGGGGTTTGGGCGAGGATGGCGTTCAGTTCGTCCTGAAATCCCATCTGCAGCATCTCGTCGGCCTCGTCCAGCACCACCAAACGAATCTCGGAAAGATCGATCACCTGGCGGCGCATCAAGTCGTGCAGCCTTCCGGGGGTAGCCACGATGATCGGCGCCCCCTGGCGCAGGGAACGGATCTGGTTGTCGATGCTGGCTCCGCCATAAACGGCGCAGACACGGATGGCAGGAAGATTCTTGGCAAAGGAGTTCAGGTCGCGGGCCACCTGCATGCAGAGTTCCCGTGTCGGGCAGAGCACCAGGGCCTGGGTCTTGCGGCTCTCCGGGCTGCAGAGCTGGACCAGGGGTATGCCGAAGGCCGCGGTCTTGCCGGTGCCGGTCTGAGCCAGGCCGACAATGTCCACCGGGTTTTTTATGAGAATCGGGATTATCTGTTCCTGGACAGGAGTCGGTGCGGTGAAGCCGAGGGCTTCAAGGCCGGAGATGATGTCTGGGTTGATGCCAAGGTCAGCGAAGGTACTCATGGGTGGTGTTCCTTATTGAAGGGCGTGTGGGTGAAGGGTTGCTGTAGAGGAGAAAAAGCATCCTCGCGGCCCAACGCCCTAAAACAAAAAAACCGCACTCCCTCGGCAGAGGCTTTGTGCGGTGCGCTTTTGTTCGTTCAGCGATTACAGGCAGAGGCAACACAATGAATTTTTCTATTTATCATAATACGTCAGGCGGCGCAAGCTATATCTTGTTCTTCGTTGCGGCTGGGACTGAAGGGCGTCACTTTCTGGCGGCCAGCTCGGCAGGCAGAGTGGTCAAGTAATCCCGGATGGCGTCGCGGACTGTGCGGTAATGGTCAAGGGCCTCTTCCTCGGAGGTCGCTTCCCGGGCGAGGCGTGGCGGGTCGGGGAATTCCCGGTGCAGCTTGATTGACTTGCCGGTAAAGATCGGGCATTGCTCGTTGGCATGGTCGCAGACAGTGATCACGCAGTCAAATGTGATGGGTTCAAGGTCGGAGAGCAGTTTTGAACGGTGTCCGCTGATGTCGACCCCCGCCTCACCCATGACCCGGACAGCCAAGGGGTTGAGGCCGTGGGTTTCGATTCCGGCGGAGTAAAACTCATAGCGCTCAGGGTAGAGATGCCTGCCCCAGCCCTCGGCCATTTGGCTGCGGCAGGAATTGCCGGTGCAGAGAAAAAGAATTTTTGGCGTGTGCATGAAAAACGATCCTGTTTTGATTGTGTCAGCAACAGCCAGCGACCCGGCAGATCGCTTCTCTGATGAACTCCCGTGGAACGGCTTCATGGGTCCGGCCGTTCCGGATGATGGTCCGGCAGGATTCCTGCCTGCCGGTGAGTTCGGTACAGGAGCAGCAGGGGTTTTCCGAGACGGTGGTCAGCGGTAAAAGGGTCTCGATCGGCTTGCCGTTGATGAGGATCAGGTTCGATTGCTCGATTTCCGTCTCGCCCAGTTTGGTTTCCAGGAAGAGGATTTCCACCCCTTTGCTTCTGCATTCTTCCTGCAACCGCTGCGCCAGCGCCTTGATATCCTGGCCCGTCGCATCGCAACGGTCGCAGGTCTTCCCTTCTTTCTCCAGATGACGCCATTCCACCGTGACGGTTTTCATGTTGTTTCCCTCTCCGACTGGGGAAAAAATTTTTCTTTGAACCAGTATGCCACATTGACCAGCGAGATCAAGACCGGCACCTCGACCAGCGGGCCGATCACCGCGGCAAAGGCTTGCCCGGAGTCGATGCCGAATACGGCGATGGCTACGGCGATGGCAAGTTCGAAATTGTTGCTGGCAGCGGTAAAGGAAAGAGTAGCCGCCTGCGCATATGTGGCTCCGGCCTTTGCGGAAAGATAAAAGGAGGCCAGGAACATGAGCAGGAAATAGATGGCAAGCGGAATGGCGATGCGCACCACGTCAAGGGGCAGTTGGACAATGTGTTCGCCCTTGAGGGAAAACATGACCAGGATGGTGAAAAGCAGAAAGATCAGGGTGAGCGGGCTAAGTCTGGGGAGCAGCTTTTCCTCGTACCATTTTTCGCCCTTTGCCTTGATGCCGATGAAGCGGGTAAGCATCCCGGCGATAAAGGGGATGCCGAGATAGATGAACACCGATTCGGCGATCTGTCCCATGGAGACAGCTACCGTTGCGCCGTCAATCCCCAGCCAGCCGGGAAGAATGGAAAGGAATATCCAGGCGTACACCGAAAAGAACAGCACCTGGAAGATGGAGTTGAAGGCGACCAGCCCGGCGCAGTATTCACGGTCGCCTCCGGCCAGGTCGTTCCAGACGATGACCATGGCGATGCAGCGGGCAAGGCCGATGAGGATCAGGCCCACCATGTAATCGTGGTCTCCGGAAAGAAAGGCTACGGCCAGTCCGAACATGAGAAGGGGGCCGATGAGCCAGTTCTGCGCCAAAGAGAGCAGCAGCACTTTGGTGTTCTTGAAGACCTCGTGCAGCTTTTCGTATCGCACCTTGGCGAGCGGCGGGTACATCATGAGGATCAGGCCGATGGCGATGGGAATGTTGGTGGTGCCGATCTGGAAGGAGTTGATCGCCTCCTTGATGCCGGGAAAAAGAAAGCCTCCCGTCACCCCGCCGAGCATGGCAAGGAAGATCCAGAGAGTAAGAAAACGGTCGAGAAAGGAGAGGTGTTTGGCTGAGGCCATTTTCGGTTTCTCCTTCAAATGAGCATGTTGAAAAGATAGCCCACCAGCAGGATGCCGGTGCCGACCACCCCGATAAAAGTGGTGATGAGCGCGGGTTTTAAGACCTTGCGGAGGATGACCATCTCCGGCAGGGAAAGGGCGATGACGCTCATCATGAAGGCCAAAGCCGTGCCGAGAGCCGCTCCTTTTGCCAGCAGGGCCTGGAGGACCGGCACGACGCCTGCGGCGTTGGCGTACATGGGGATGCCGATGACCACGGCCAGGGGTACGGACCACCAGGCGGATTTACCCATGATCGAGGCCATGAATCCTTCGGGCACGTAGCCGTGGATCGCGGCGCCCACGCCAATGCCTATGATGACAAGCGGCCAGACGCGGCCGACGATGTCCTTCACCGCCTGCCAGCCATAGATCGCCCGTTCGTGGATATTTGCGGGCATTGCCTTTTCATTGCCGCCGGACAGCACGTTTTTGACCCATTCCTCCACGTGGTTTTCCATGCGGAGACGACCGATGGTCCATCCGGCAACAATGGCGATGGCAAGTCCGGTGGCGAGATAGAGAAGCGCCACCTTCCAGCCCAGGAGCCCATAGAGCAGAACCAGGGCGACCTCGTTGACCATGGGCGCGGCAATGAGAAAGGAAAAGGTGACGCCCAGGGGGATCCCGGCGGTGACGAAACCGATGAACAGGGGCACGGCCGAGCAGGAGCAGAAGGGGGTGGCGATGCCCAGCAGGGCGGCCAGCACGTTGCCTGTGGATTCGCGCTTGCCCGCAAGAATCTTGCGGGTGCGGGCCGGGGTGAAAAAAGAGCGGAGGATGCCAACGGCGAAGATTACCAGCACGAGGAGCATCATCACCTTCGGGGTGTCGTAGAGAAAAAACTGCGTGGCTTTGCCCAGGCGACTGTCCGGGGAGAGGCTGCACAGATCATAGGCGATAAAGTCTGCAACGGCGGAAAGTTGTCTGTACACGCCGAACCAGACAACCAGGCCGACGATGGCGAATGCACAATAGCGCATGGTGACAACAGGCGGAAGAGGACGAGGCTCCGGCGGTTCCGGTTTTGCGGCAAGATTGTTCAGTTCGATGGGTTGCATGGTTTTTCCTTTCGGAACTGGTTTCAGCCGGATGCGTGACAGGCTTGCCGCAAGCAAGGTTTTTACATAACGGCAGCGCATAGCTAAATAACTATATAGCTATGCGCTGCCGTTGTCAACATGATCGAGATTGCCGCTGAAAAAAATAAACAACCTGCGTTTATTTGCGATTTTCCAGGTGGATAGAGAGATGCACGGAGGGGAGAGGCGGTTTTTTAGGGTGGTGGCGGGCTCAGCCGGTGAGCACCTGATTGGAAAGTTCGTTGATGTCGTCGGTTTTGACAGGGAAATGTTGCGCCAGGATACTGCCAACCGCCTCTATCTGCCGGCACAAGGCGGCGCATCCCTTCCCTTGTTTTATACCGGTGGCGATGTCGTTGGCATAGGCCAGCAAAGTCTCCTGGGAGATTTTTTCATAGATGCCAGTATCTGCCAGGATCCAGACCTTGTGTTCCAGCAGGGAGATGAAAAAAAGCACCCCGGTGTTGTCGCGGGTGGCATGAAGTTTTTTCTCGTAAAAGGAGCGGAGAGCCCTTTCCGCTACCCGGTTCTCCAGGCGGTTTTCAGGGATAAACCACCGAAGCAGCGGGGGAGAGATTTTAGCCAGAGAGGAAGCCAGGATGGTGCCGCACGCCAAAAGGGGGAGAAAATATCCGAGGCTGTCGTGGAGGAACAGGTCGGTGATGATGAGGGCGGTCAGGCCGCCGATACTGAGGCCGGCCAACAGGGATGCCTCGGGATACGTATCGCTGGCCGACACCACCATTGCGACAACCTCGCCGGAGGTCTTTTTTTCAACCTCGGAGATGGTTGCGGCAATCTGGAGGTTCTCCGCCTCGGTAAAAAAAGTCTCTGCTTTGATCATCTTACCAACTCCCCGAGGCGCCGCCGCCTCCGAAACCGCCGCCGCCAAAACCCCCGAAACCGCTGCTCCCGCCGCCAAAACCCCCGCCTCCCATGTACATTCCTCCGCCGCGTCCGGCATTGGCAAAAAGGATCGGAAGTATCAGCCCCAGCAGGGCGCCCCCGGGAATGAGCAGCAGCAGGATGAGCCAGCCCAAGGGGGAAGAAACCCCGAGGAAGGCGAAAACAGGCAGAAGCACCGCACCGGTCAGCGCGCCGACCGGTTTGCTCAGCCGTCCGAGAAAGCCGACCAGAATGGCAAAGAAAATGAGGTAGTTGAATAATGAGGATTGTTCGTCTTTCCGTGTGGCTCGGCGGGAGTTGCCCGTGCCTTTGTATTCGCCCCTGCTGGCGCTGATGATTGCGGAAATACCGGCTTCAAATCCCTGATCAAGCTGGCCTGCCTTGAAGCGGGGGGAGATGATCCGGTCCACGATGCGTCCGGCGAGCAGGTCGGTCAGCACCCCTTCCAATCCCCGGCCGACCTCGATGCGGATCTTGCGGTCGTTTTTGCTGACCAGAAGCAGCACCCCGTTGTCCTTGCCCTTTTGGCCGATCTTCCAGGCATCCACCGTGCGGATGGAGAAATCCTCCAGCGAATCGCCTTCAAGAGACGGGATGGTCAGCACGGCGATTTGGGTGGAGTCGGATTGCTCAAAGGCAAGCAGCGTCTGCTCAAGCCGTTGCCGCTCTGCCGGAGAAATCATTCCGGCCAGGTCGGTGACATACCCCTGGTATTGCGGGACTTCCAGCGCATGTGCCGTTCTGGGAGAGGCCACGCAGAGAAGAAAGAGACCCAGCAGGCAGAACAGCATTGCCTTGCGGAAATCCCATGGTGTATGCCGCACGCTCAGTGTCATCTGCTAGAATTTTACCGTTGGCGCCTTTGCCGCACCTTCCTCCGCCTTGAACGCTTCCCGGCGGGGCAGTTGGAGCAGGAGCTTGTTGGTCAGATTGTTTGGGAAAGTGCGGATGGAGGTGTTGAAAATTCGCACCGCCTCATTGTAGCGGACCCTGGCCACGTTGATCCGGTTTTCCGTGCCTTCGAGCTGGTGCTGGAAATCAAGGAAATTCTGGTTCGCCTTGAGATCGGGATAACGTTCCACCACCACCATCAGGCGGGAAAGCGCGGAGGTGAGGCCACCCTGCGCTTCCTGAAATTTGGCAAAAGCCTGGGGGTTGTTGATCACCTCGGTTCCCACCTGCATGGTGCCGACCTTGGCCCGTGCCTCGGTAACGGCGGTAAGCGTCTCTTTTTCGTGGGCGGCGTAGGCTTTCACCGCTTCCACCAGATTGGGAATGAGGTCGGCCCGACGCTGGTAGGAGGCCTCCACGTCACCCCAGGCAGCGATCACTCCTTCATCGTTTTGCTGAATGGTGTTGTAGCCGCAACCGCTTAAGCCGATCGAGAGAAGGACGAAACTGACAAGTACGAGGAATCTTTGCATGGTGTTTCTCCTTGGGGAAAAGGTCTTGGGAACTCATGACAATGCAGCACCGCCTCGGAAAGGAGAGCGGCGGAATTACAGGGAGAAATGCGCGGGTCTGATGGTGCCCTCGGTACGACTTGAACGTACGACCTACCGCTTAGGAGGCGGTTGCTCTATCCCCTGAGCTACGAGGGCCGGTATTTATTTTTTCAACATAAAATAAGGTGCGTACTATACCATCGGCAGTCCAATGCGCAATATCTTTCTTGGTCGCAACAGCCTGCGCTGTCGGGCTTCTCCCTTATTCCTCCGGTTTTTTTGGCATGTATCAGGGCTCGCGGCAACGGACAGGTGAAAAATGTGCGAAAAATGCTGGTTCGACAGCTTGAATGTGCTAGAATGACGCAGCGCACATGGTTTTTGCGAAGGACAAGAAGTACAATACGTTACGGGCGAGCGTGCTGCATGCGATTGAGAACCATAATCTTTTTGGTTTTGTTCATTATCGGGCTGTTTCCTCTTGCCACATCCATTACGATCAATCTCCCCAGAATCATAGCAACCTTCGATCAGGCGGTTCAGGAGCAGCGCCTTGCCCGGCTGCAGAATGAGTTTGAGGCCCTGGAGCGGAGGCTGGGGCAGGCCAGGGAAACCCTGCGTGTTTTCGGGATGCTTTCCGAGACCGTGGACCTGGTGGGGCGCCCGGAGCCCGGCATTCCCCTTGCGCAACTGCGGGAGCGTCTTTCCGATGTGGTCGCCAAGCGCTGGTTCAAGAACCGGCCCGAGGTTTTGTCGGTCTCGATCATTGATGGCTTGGATCAGGAGCAATTCCGGGTGAGCCGTCAGCAGGACGGGAATCTCGAGCTGGTTTCCTGCATGCCCCAGGACAGAATGGAAGAAGTGGTGTCCCGGAAGGCCAGGACTTTTTTGCCGGGGACAACCTTTGTCGGCGCGATCCAGGGCGGCATCGCCGCAAACAACGAAAGCCAACGGCATCAGATTGTTGCCCATTTCGGGGTTCCTGTTCAAAATGAGGCTTACGGAACGTCCGGTATTGCCGTTCTGGCCCTGGATCTCCGCCGTCTTATCAAAAAATTGGACAATTATGACCTGGTGAATCAGGATGGCGCCTATCTGGCCTCGGCGGTTTCTCATCACCAGCGGCACGAGTCCGTCCCGGGCCAGGCATTTGTTGATTTCCCGCTGCTGCTGCAAGCACTCCAGGAAGGCAAACCTGTCATCCTCAAGAATCTGCATGGCGAGGCCTATGCCTGGCTGCCGCTCATCAGCGAAGCAGGGGAAGAGCACAGTTTATGGGTCGGGCAACCGGTGGACAGAAACCCAATTGAACTCTGGCTGCAGCAATACAAGCGGAATCTTGTATTTATCGTTTCTTTTCTGGTCATCGTGCTTGTCGGGGTGGCGCTGGCCTTGGCCCATTATGCCAACCGCCTGCACGGAGAACTCATGGGCGGGCTTGCATCGATTCTTAATGAAAAAAAGAAACCGCTGCTCAACTGGCGCTGGCCAAGGGAGCATGCCCGGCTTGCCGCAGATCTTGACGCGCTGGCGGAAAAATATCTGGCGGACAGCGCAGCCCGCATAGCTGCGGAAGAAGAGGTGCACCGGGAAAAAGAGCATGCCCTGGTTACCTTGCGTTCCATCGGCGACGCAGTGATCGCCACCGATACCCAAGGGCTGGTGACCCGGATGAATGTCGTGGCCGAGCAGTTGACCGGCTGGAATCAGAACGAGGCGCTTGGCCGGAAGTTGGACGAGGTCTTTGATATTGTTGACGCCGGAACCGGGCAGAAAACTGTGAATCCTGTGGCGCGGGTTCTTGAAACCGGCAAGATAGTCGGCCTGGGAAACCACACGATGCTCATTGCCCGTGACGGCAAGGAATATCAGGTTGCCGACAGCGCCGCTCCGATTATGGGGGCGGACGGGGCGACGCTTGGGGTGGTCCTTGTTTTTCGGGATGTGACCGAGGAATACGCCCTGCAGGAGAATCTGGCCCATGAGCTTTCGGTAAAGCAGGCGCTGGCCGATCTGGCCGGACAGCTGGTCGGCTCGGAGCAGACTCTCGGGGCTGTTGCCCGAATAGTCTTAAGCGCTGTCAGGGAATTCACTACCAGCCCGCATGGCTATGTGGGAGTTATTGACGCGAAAACCAATCATCTGGTTTGTCATGCCTTTACCGGAATGGTGGGCAACGGCACTCAGGAGCAAGAGAATAAGCAGGGGGCGGATTTTTCTCCCGGTCCGGATGGGCGCTATCCCGGTCTGTCGGGACAGGCGCTTAATGACGGGCGTGGATTTTTTACCAATGATCCGGGTCCGCATCCGGTTGCGGTGGCCTGCGCCGGCGAGCAAGTAGCGGTGGAGCGCTTTCTCGCCGTGCCCGTGCTGCTGGATGGCCAATTGGTCGGTCAGATCGCCGTGATCAATGGTGAGCGTGATTATACGGATAGGGATCTGGATCTGTTGAGTCGGATGGCCGAGCCTTTCGCCCAGGCCATCAAGGGGGTGCGTGCTGTCGAAGAGCGCGAACGGCTCGTGGCGGCTCTGCGCCAGTCCCAGAAAATGGAGGCCGTCGGCACTTTGGCCGGGGGGGTGGCCCATGATTTCAATAACATGCTCACTCCTATTCTCGGGTATACCGATCTGGTCATGGCCAAGCTGCCTTCCGGCGATCCCCTGCGTCAGGAATTGGAAGAGGTGAAGCGGTCGGCGCTTCGGGCGAAAGATCTGGTGCGGCAGATACTTTCCTTCAGTCGGCAGAAGGGGCAGGAGCTTATTTGTCTGGATTTGCATCCGGTCCTGGGAGAGTGCTTGAAAATGCTGCGGTCCACCCTCTCCTCCACCATTGTGTTCCGAGAGGATGTTGCCAGGGATTGCGGGCATATTATGGCCGATCCCACCCAGATCCAGCAGATTCTCATCAACCTGTGCACCAATGCGGCTCATGCCATGGAAGAGCGCGGGGGTACCCTGAATGTCAGCTTGCATGAGATTGTAGTGCATCCCGGAGATACCATTGACGGACAGGATGTTCGGCCGGGAGAATATGTGCGTCTGGTGGTCGGTGATACCGGTTGCGGCATGGACAAGGCAACCCTTGAACGGATATTCGAACCCTATTTCACCACCAAGGAGCAGGGCAAAGGCACGGGCATCGGGCTGGCTCTCGTGCACGGCATCGTCAAAGGGCATGGCGGATATATTTCCGTGTACAGCGAGGTGGGGCATGGAACGACTTTTTCCCTCTATTTCCCAGTGTGCTGCGACACCCAGGGACAGGCGCCCATTGCCCTTGATGACAATGTCCCGCACGGCACGGAAAGGATGCTGCTGGTTGATGATGAAAAAGATGTTCTGGGAATGCTCAAGGAGATGAGCGAACACCTCGGATATCAGGTGGCGTCTTTTTCGGACAGCACCGAGGCCTATGCCTTTTTCCGAAGCAGACCGGAGGCTTTTGATCTGGTTGTAACCGATCAGGCCATGCCTGGTCTGACCGGCATTGACCTTGCCCGGAAGATTTTCAGTCTGAGGCCGGGGATGCCGATTATTATCTGTACAGGATTCAGCGAGGCGTTTCCCGAAGAAGAAATCAAGGAGTTCGGCGTTGCAGGATATATCATGAAGCCGGTGATGGTGAGCGATTTTGCCCGGGTCGTTCGGCGGGCTTTGGAGGGGGAGGCGGGATGAAGATTGCCACTGCGGAACAGATGCTGCTGTGCGACAGGCTGACCAGCGCGGAATATGGTGTTCCGAGCCTTGAGTTGATGGAAAATGCCGGCCGCGGCACGGTGGAGGCGATGAACCGTCATTTCGGCCCGCTGGCCGAACGGAAAGTACTCATCTTTGTCGGTCCCGGCAACAACGGGGGGGACGGACTGGTGATTGCCCGACTCCTTCTGGAGCAGGGCGCTCAGCCGCAGGTGGTGAGTCTTGTCGATCTTGAAAAATTGCAGGGAGATGCGGCACGGAATCTGAAGCGGGTCAAGCAGCTGGCCATGCCTCTCTATACCTGTCTCGATGAAGATGAATTGTCCTGGGTGGAGCGGCTGGTGACGGAGAGCGACCTGCTGGTGGACGCCCTTTTCGGCACGGGTTTGCGCAGCAAGATAACCGGGGTTTTTGCCGCGGTGATCAAGTGTGTCAATGCCTGCAATCTGCCGGTGGTGGCGGTGGACATCCCTTCCGGGCTTGACAGCGATACCGGTATTCCACAGGGGGTCAGCGTGCGGGCCCGGCTTACCTGCACTTACGGGTTGCCCAAATTTGCCCAGGTTGAGCCGCCGGGCAAGGAGTATGTCGGGCTGCTGGAGGTGATTGACATCGGTATCCCTGCCGAGGTTGTCGAGCGCATCGGGGTTACGGTCGAGTGGCTGGATCATGGCCTGGTGAGGTCCCTGGTTCCGGAGCGCGGCCTGGCTTCGCATAAAGGGACCTTTGGCCATCTGTTCACATTGACCGGCTCTCTCGGCAAGGGCGGGGCGGCGGTGTTGTGCGGCATGGGCGCAGTGCGGTCCGGCGCAGGGCTTGTCACCATCGCCGCGCCGAAGATGCTCAATGGCGTGGTGCAGGGTGCCTTGCCCGAAGCCATGACCGAACCGCTTTCTTTTTCGCAGCAATATCTCTCCGACACCGATTATGAACAGATCCTTGCCGCGAGCCACGGCAAGGGGGCGGTAGCTGTCGGCCCCGGCCTGGGAACAGCGGAAGAAACAGGTCAGGTGGTGCGCAAACTCTATCGGGAGCTGCGGCAGCCCATGGTGGTCGATGCCGACGGCCTCAATCTGCTGGCTGGAGACGTTGCCGTGCTTGCTGCCGGACCCAGGATTTTAACTCCTCATCCGGGAGAAATGTCACGTCTTTCCGGGCTGTCAATCTTGGAAATTCAGGGAAATCGCCGGTCGTTGGCTGCGGATTTTGCCAAACGGCATGGCGTGTTTCTCGTTCTGAAGGGAGCGTCCACGGTTGTTGCCGCCCCGGATGGACGACTGGCGGTAAACCCCACCGGCAACCCCGGCATGGCCGCGGGTGGAATGGGCGATGTTCTGACCGGCCTTATCGGCGGGCTGCTGGCTCAGGGGGTGTCCCCATGGGAAGCCGCCTGCCTGGGGGTGTATATCCATGGCCTGGCTGCCGACCGAATTGTCAGGGCAGGGCGTCCTTTTGGTTTTCTGGCCAGTGAGCTGGCAGCGGAGATTCCGGCGGCTTTTCAGGAAGTGCTGCAATCCGGCCGGACAGCCAAAAAGTGAGAATGAAAAGTTGAAAATAGAGTAGAGTGGTGCTGTCCTCTCTCGGAAGTGAGAAAAAAATGCGCACGAAGAAAAAAATCTTATAAAAAAGAACCCATGAAGGAAGAGAATATATGCTGATTGCCAAAGAGATCATGGCGAAAAAGGTTGTTTCGGTAAAAGCGGACCTGCCGGTTGAAAAATTGGCGGGAATTCTCTGGGCCCATCGCATCAACGGAGCGCCGGTTGTTGACGATGACGGGCAGCTGATCGGAGTGGTAACGGAAAGTGACCTGGTGGATCAGACCAAGAAATTTCACATTCCCACCGCCATTTCCATCCTCGATTCGGTTATTTTTCTGGATCAGGCAAAAAAGGTTGAAAAGGAAATCAGCCGCATGACAGGCTCCACGGTGGGGGATATTTGTTCACGGGAGCCTGTGACCATCCGGGAGGATACCCCTCTGGATGAGATTGCCACCATTATGTCCGAGAAAAAAGTCCACACCCTGCCGGTGCTCAAGAATGGAAATCTGGTTGGTGTGGTCGGTCAGGCGGACATCATCCGGACCCTGGCCCGGGGGTAAGCCGGACCTGCACCAGGCCGCGTACTGAGTTGCCCACGAAGAGCGTTTCTGCCTTTTCAATGTCCTGGCGGGTCAGGATGGCTTCCCGCACCGGCAGAGGCCCATGCTCCAGCAGGTATCTTCTGAATACTCCGGGAAGGAGCCCGCATTCCATGGCTGGGGTCAGGAGGGTTCCCTGCCGCAGAATAAAGATGTTGGTGATGCTTCCCTCTGTCGCTTCCCCCCTGTTGTTTGCAAAAAGCACCTCGTAAAACCCTGCATCCAGGGCACGTTGGCGTTCGGTGTCGTAAACATCCCGCAGTGTGGTTTTGTGAAAGAGCCAGGGTGAGCTCGGGTCGGTGGTCACAGATGAGAAGGTAACCTGTGGCACGCCGGACTGGGGGACTTGCTGTGCCGGCATGGTGATGACGGCAGGGGGAGGGCAGGGGGTGGCTGCAAGGCCAATCCTGCCGTTCTTTGCCAGGGTCAGCCGTACCCGCATGGGAGAGGCTCCAAAATCCCCGGCCAGCCTGTCGAGTTCACGCGCAAGCTCTTCTCTGTCGAACCGATACCGGAAATAATCGGCGGAAGCTGCCAGCCGTTCGAGATGTTCCGGGAGCAGCCAGTATCCTGTCCCTGGTTGCCAGAGAAGTGTTTCTATAAGATTGAAGACAGGGGGGGGATGGCTCAAAAAACGTCCTTTGAGCAGGCATTCCCTCCATTCCTGTTCCGGGTCGGAATCATGGATAATCCCGGAACCGATGCCCATCTCTCCTGTGCTGCCGTTGAGCTCTATGGTTCGGATGGGGACGTTGAAGACTGCCTCGCCGGAAGGGGCGATAAAGCCGATTGCCCCGGTATACACGCCTCGCGGTCCGGTTTCCAGCTCATGGATGATTTCCATGGTGCGTATCTTGGGTGCGCCGGTAACCGATCCGCATGGAAACAGGGCTTGAAACAGGGCGCCGATTTTTGTGTCCCGGGGCAGATGGCCGGTGATGGTGGAGGTCATCTGGTGCAGGGTTTCATATGTTTCAATGTCGAAAAGGGATTGGGTGGCCACCGTTCCCTGTGTGCAGATGCGGCCGAGGTCGTTGCGCAGCAGATCAACGATCATCACGTTTTCGCTGCGGTTTTTTTCGTCGTTTTGTAAAAATCGGGCCAGCCGTGCATCTTCGGCGGGGTAAGGGCCGCGCTGGATGGTGCCTTTCATTGGACGGACCAGGCACAACTCGCCAATTCTTTTGAAAAACAGTTCGGGGGAGAAGGAGAGAAGTCGCCGGGGGCCGGAACGGATGTAAGCGCCGAAGGAGACGCTCTGATTGCGGCGGAGGGTCTGGTACAGGGCTTCCGGTGAGCCGTCGAAGTCAAAAAGCAGTTTTAGGGTGAAGTTGACCTGGTAGGTGTCGCCGCTCTCGATATAGGCTTTGATCGCGGCAATGGCGGCGGTGTAATCCTCCCGGCTGAGGCTGGGGCGCAGGTTGGTGATGCGATAGTCTGTGGATGACTGCGGGGGAGGCGGAGCAGGCCAGGCGCCGCTGATTAATTCACCCGAATCATGTGCAAAGATCAGGGGCTGGCGAAATACCCCCAGTCGGGCAAGGGGTTTTTCAGGGTCGGGATGGATGCGTTTTGCCAGTGACGGTTCGAACAGGTAGCCGAACTCATAGTCCATCCAGCCGGCCAGGTACATGCCCTCCGCCAGATAGTCTTCAGCCTGCAGGAAAAACCGGGCAGGGTCGTCATGGGCGTGGCATACAAGATGCGCAACGGGCGAGTGGAAAAAATAGGAGCGGGATTCCTCCACGGTTACCCTGCTGGTTTCAAGAAAAACACATTCGTCCTCAGCTGCCGCCGTGGCCATGATCCGGGCTAAGGTTTCGTCTGTCAGGGGGCAAGGCATAGAGGCATTTTCGCGATGTTTTTTCCGGTCCCGGGGGACGTGCGGCAGAAATTGTCCTGCTTTGTATTGCTTCTCCTTTACCGATTCGAGGAAAGTTAAGCAAGGTAAAAAAAGCGGGACGGGCTACTGTGTTGCAGCTTTCTTTGCGATTTTTGGGGAAACAGGCGTAGTTCGTCTTGCGGGAACAATAGGAATATTTTATAAAAACAGATGCCGGCTGTTGATCGGTGTGTTCTTGGCGTAGATACTAATAGCTCTTTCTTGGGGCGTGGTCAGACAATTTCTATGGAGGCTTGTGCGTTATGCTGATTAAAGACTGGATGGCGAAAGACGTCCTGACTGTGGATGAGAATACCTCTCTAATGCGTGCCACCAGGATTCTGAAAGAGAACAGTATCCGGCGGTTGCCGGTTGTTTCCCATGGGAAATTGATCGGAATCGTGACGGATCGGGACGTGAAGGATGCCTCTCCTTCCAAGACAACATCTTTGGATATCCATGAATTGTATTATCTGTTGTCGGAGATGAAAGTAAAGGACGTCATGACAGCCAATCCGCTGACTCTGAGCGAGGATGATACCCTGGAAAAGGCCGCGCTGGTTATGCTGGAGGATAAAATCTCCGGTCTGCCGGTGGTGGACGGAATGGGGCATCTTGTTGGGCTGTTGAGCGAAACCGATGTGCTGCGAGGCTTCATTCACAGTACGGGAATCAAGGACGGGGCAATTCAGTTTGTTTTCGACCTGCCGGATGCGCCCGGTTCCGTGACCAAGGTCATTGAAACCCTGCGTAAATTCGATGTCAGGGTCATCAGTATCCTCACCTCGTTTGAGGATGCCCCGGAAGGGAAAAAGCGGGTGGCAATCCGTGTGATGATCGGCGATGCAGGGCAAGAGGAGGCCATGGCCAAAGCGCTTCGGGAAACCTTTACCGTTGTCTATCACGGCAAGGATGAGTTGAAGAATATGCCGCGCAAACGGGCTGTTTGATGAGAGAACCGTCAGGTTCCTGAGTCCGTTTACGGACTGAAATAAAAAGCAGGCGCATAATGAGCCATGCTGTCGGGGATGCTCCCGGCAGCATGGCTTTTTTTGTTTCAGGGGATGGGGGCGTCGGTGGTTTCTGCGGGGAGCTGTTCCTGGGTCCAGGGCGGGAGGTCTTCCCGGAAAGCCTCCATGGTGACAGTGGGTCCGGGCTTTATGCCGGGTTTGCCCGTGGCATTGTCAAGGGGAAGCATGATAATGCCCGGCGGTACAGGAAAGCCTTCTGTTGCGGGGTGACTCGCTTTTGTCTGGTTCATGAAGTCAAGCCAGATAGGAGCCGCGGCCAATCCGCCGGTTTCGTTGGTTCCCAGGGATGTATTCTGGTCGTGCCCTATCCAGACGCAGGTGGTCAGTTCAGGAGTATAGCCGACAAACCAGGCGTCCACGTTCTGGTCGGTGGTGCCGGTTTTGCCGGCTGCAGGCGCTCCGAAGCTGCTTATGCCTCTGGCGGTGCCATCGGTGATGACTCCCTCCATAATGTGGGTCATCTGGTAGGCAACCCGCGGGTCAAGGGCCTCCCTGTAGGCAGGCTGGTGTTCTTCCAGAACCTTGCCGGTGCTGTCCACAATCTTTTCGATGAACAGAGCCTCGGGAATCCTGCCATTGTTGGCAAATGCTGCGTATGCCCGGGTCAGTTCAAGGGGAGAGACGCCGGACGTTCCCAGGGCCAGGGAAAGATCCTTGACCAGAGGGGAAGTGATGCCCAATCTGCGCACCAGATCGATGGTGCCGGCGGTTCCGACCTGCTGCAGGATTTTGATGGTGGGGATATTCCGTGAATGCACCAGCGCGTTTCTGAAGGATGTGGGGCCCTCATATTTATTGTTGTAATTCTTGGGCTCCCAATACTGTATCGATGTCGCGCCCCTAAACTGGATCGGTTCGTCAACGATCATGGTGGCCGGCGTCATCCCCTTTTCAAGGGCGGCAGCGAAAATAAAGGGCTTGAAAGCCGAACCCGGCTGGCGTCTTGCCTGGGTCGCACGGTTGAATTGGCTTTTGCCGAAATCCGTCCCCCCGACCATTGCCCGCACATATCCGGTTTTAACTTCCATGGAGATAAGGGCGGCCTGGGGCAGGGTGTCGGCATGCTTGCTCTGACGGATGGCCCATTTTGCGGTGCCTCGTTTTATGGCCATGTTCGCGGCATTCTGCATGCGCTGGTCCAGGGTGGTGTAAATGCGAAGTCCTCCTGTCAGCAGGGCTTCGCTGCCGTATTTGCTTTGGACGTAGGCTTTGACATGCTCAATGAAGTAGTTGTTTTCAATGGGGCCTTCGTTGGCCGGGTTCCAGAGCAGGGTCTTTTCGTAGGCTTTTTGCGCTGCCGTAGGAGTGATATACCCTTCTTCCGCCATGCGGTTCAGGACATAGAGCTGCCTGTTCTTGGCGAGTTTGAAGTTGCGGAAGGGTGAGTAGCGACTTGGCGCCTGGGGCAATCCTGCAAGAAGAGCGATTTCCGCAAGGTTAAGATCCTGCACGCGTTTGTCGAAATATATCTGCGCGGCGGCCTCGACCCCATAGGCGCTGCTGCCAAGGTATATCTGGTTAAGATAAATGTGGAGAATTTCCTCTTTGCTCAGGGCGGTGTCGATCCGGTAGGCGAGAATTGCTTCCTTGAGTTTGCGGGTGTAAGTTTTTTCCGGAGTGAGCAGAAGAGCCCTTGCAACCTGCTGGGTAATGGTGCTGCCCCCCTGGCCTCTTTCGCCGGAACGGATATTGTTGATAAGCGCCCGGGTAATCGACCAGGCATCGACTCCGCTGTGCTGATAAAAGCGGGAATCTTCCGCGGCCACAAAGGCTTGTGGGAGCAATTCAGGCATTGAGGCCAGCGGCACAAGGGTTCGGTTTTCTCGTGACACGTATGTGATCGGCTGCTTGTCCGTATCGTAGATAATGGAGGTCGTGGCTGGCTGGTAGCGTTTCAGCGCGCCGATAGCCGGAATGTCAAGAGAGATAAAAATGTAAAAGGCTCCGCCCAGGCCGAGGGTCAGGAAAAGGCTGATGGTGAGCAGGAAGAGAGTGAGTTGGACGTGGGTCCAGGTTCTGATTGTGGGATGGCTCTTGTTATGCACGGCAAACACTGAAAAATATTTTTTTATAAAAAAACAGAGAGTTTTGCGGTTTTCGCTAAATAGTCCAACGCAAGATAATACAGGTTTAGGTCGGCAAGGTCACTACATTTCTTGAGGGGGAGGCGCAGGGGCGCGAGAGGAAAGGGGAAAGAAAAAAGGATCCAGGGCCGCCACCGAGGATCCTTTGCGGGGAAGGGATGATTGAGTCCGCTTTTACGGAAAGACAGAAGGTCGTTTGTCTTGTTTTCTCACATGGTCGGAGAACCATGTTTCCCTGTGTCTTGTCATAGCAATGTGCGTGCCAATGCGATGAGATGGTGGGGTTTTTTGCTCAAAATTGGTTTTATGTATTGTGATTTCAGTGTGTTGACCTGTTTTTGTTTTTGTATTTTTTGTGTTGTCCATAAGTTGTCATGCGGGTATAGTTGTACGCGCATGGCTCATTTTGATCCCTGTTGCTCTTTGTGGTGGATCATTTATCGCCATTGAGGGGTGATGTTGCTCTTGTTTTTTTGCGGTTTTGCCAGTTTGGGGTGAGGGGTTTCGCGCTCAGTGGATGTGTTGTTATATCCTGTTGTTTTGTCGACCTTGTTCTGCTTGTTGACTGCGTGGTATGGCTTTTCGTGAATGGGATATTGCACCGTCCCGTTTCTCGGTAATTGAATATTGGGCTTAATGTGCATAATAAAAAGATCAAAAATGGTAATATTGAAAGAATAAAAACTTGACAATGCGCTTTTCCATTATGTAGATTGGGTATAACATCATTTTAACTTTGGGTAGTTTCCCTTTTGGGGGCTCCCTGGAAACTTTACTTAAAAATAACACGCAAAGGAGGGTCGCAGGGAAGGGAATCGTAACTGGTAAATCGCAGGAGTGATTCGTTCGGGACCGCCATTCCGTTCGGGTTGACGATGAACCAAAAAAAAGCCTGGGTGATCAGGTTGTTTGATTGAGGAGAAAAAAATGGAAGGTCTACTTTTTTTAATTTTCTGGATCGGAGGTGCAACACTCCATACCGTATTTGATCTCAAAATCAAACCATTGATCCAGGCCAATGAGGAAACATTGCCGTGAAGTCTCGATGATGAGCAGGGGCTGGTTTCTTCGTTTATGCTGGATCGGAAGATTAAACGATTAAAATACGCAAAAGGAGTGTTGTGTCATGAATAATTTCTTAGCTGGGGTATTACCGCAAGAGGGTGGCCTTGTCGCCAGCCCCTCGCGTTCCTACAATGCCACTATTGCCATCGGCGGGCTGCTCGCCGCCCTTGGTCTTGCTGCCGGACTGCATTCGATGTATGCCGGGCATGAGCATACCTTCGGCGTCACCCGGGATGTCCCGTGGGGGCTGCTGATCGCCACCTATGTTTTCTTTGTGGTCAGTTCAACCGGATTGTGTCTGGTGTCCTCCATCGGCCATGTTTTTGGCGTTGAGGCTTTCAAGCCTATCGCCAAGCGTTCGGTGTTCATGGCTATCGTAACGATTGTCGCCGGTTTCTTTGTGATCGGATTTGAGATCGAAAATCCCTGGCGCATGCCCATCTATAATATGCTCTCCCCCAATCCCACCTCCAACATCTGGTGGATGGGCACCTTGTATGGGGCATATCTCTTTTTTATGGTTGTTGAATTTGCGCTGTTGCAGATGGAAAAGCATAAAACCGCAGGAATGTTCGGTCTTCTCGGGGTGATTTCCGGTATTGCGGCGCACAGTAACCTCGGCGCTGTTTTTGGCCTGCTCGGTGGTCGTGAGTTCTGGCATGGACCCTACATGCCTATCTATTTCATCACCTCAGCCATGATGTCCGGCTGCGCCGCTGTCATTTTCTTTCATTACCTGGGATACAAGGCGAATGGCTGGAAAATGAGCGAAAAGCTGGAAAACTCCCTGATGTCCACAGCAAAATTGGGGGCGACCCTGATTGTGGTGATCATGTTCTTTACCACCTGGAAGATGATTTCCGGCATCAGCGGTCAGCCGCCGGGAAAATATGAGGCCATGATGGCTCTGGTGAGCGGTCCCTATGCCGTAAACTTCTGGCTCGGCGAAGTCATGCTCGGCATGGTCATTCCCTTTGTCATGATCATGGCAGCCCGCGCCAAGAATATACCCATTCTTTTCTGGGCATCTGTTTCCGGCATCGTTGGAATCTTCTTCATGCGGTATGACCTTGTCGTGGTGGGGCAGATTGTCCCTTGGTATCATGAGTTCGGTCTTGTTGATGTGCCTCACCTGTTTTCCTATATGCCTTCGCTGCATGAAATTGTGATTACCGCAGGGGCAATGGGCATCTGCGTCATGGGTTTCTTTATGGGTGAAAGGCTTTTCAGGGGCCATTTGTCCGAGGATCATTAAGCAGGCGGAGGATAAGGATATGGTGGCCAAGAAAAAAACGGCCATCCAGCCTTTGCGGCCTGATTTGCCGATTTACCCGATAGGGGTGGCAGCAAAGCTGTTGGATGTTCATCCGAGAACACTTCGTATCTACGAAGCAGAAGGGCTGGTTCATCCCCAGCATACCGGAGCCCGGCGGCTGTATTCCTTGAATGACATAAAGTGGGTGTCATGTGTGCGATCCATGATTCACGATCAGGGAATCAGTATTCCGGGCTTGAAAAAGCTGTTGACGCTTGCGCCATGCTGGGAGATTGCAGAATGTCCCGGCGAGGTGCATGAGACCTGTGAATGTCTTTTTGACAGAGCTGTGCCGCGGTCGTTGCGTGTCGCGGGCGACGAGGTAGCCGAAAAAAAAGCCAAGGCGGCCGACCGGGCCAAAAAAAGTACCGGTTCGGGCCGCAAGAAGCAGGTCGGGCGCAACTGATACGGTTGGTTGTTAACGAGTAATAAAAAAGGCCGGAGAGAATTTCTCTCCGGCCTTTTTTGTGGTAAAGCGCAGGGGAAGCCTAGTCCATATCCTCGTCAAACGGGTTTTTCAGGCCGTACCGTTCTATCTTCCGGCGCAAGGTGTCTTTGGATATTTTCAATTCACGGCAGGTGTTCATCCGTCGCCAGTTGTTCCGCTCGAGTGACTGGAAAATGGCATGCTTTTCGATCTCCTCAAGGGGAAGCGGCTTGTGAAGAGGAATGCCTCCAGGCTGCTGACTCTCCTGGGTTTTTGGCGCAAACGGTTCGGGCAGATGTTCGGGCCGGATGAAGCCGCCGTGGCAGAGGATGAAGGCGTACTCGATGATGTTTTCCAGTTCGCGGATGTTGCCTGGAAAATTATAGCGCATGAGAATGCCCAGCGCTTCATCGGAAATTCCTACGATATCCTTGCCCTGCTGGGTGCTGAACTGTTTGATGAAGTGATCGGCCAGCATGGGTATGTCTTCCATGCGATCCCGCAGGGGCGGGAGCATGATTTTCACCACGTTCAATCTGTAGAAAAGATCCTCGCGGAAAAGGCCCTCCTGGACAAGTTGCTGCAGATTACGGTTGGTGGCGGCGATGATTCGGACATCGGCCTTGACAGGTTTGTTGGATCCAAGGGGTTCATATACCTTTTCCTGAAGAACGCGCAGAAGCTTAACCTGAAGCGAGGCCGGAATGTCGCCGATTTCGTCAAGAAACAGAGTGCCTTTTTCGGCGCTGGCGAAACGACCAGGCCTGTCCTGTTTTGCATCGGTGAAGGCTCCGGCCTTGTACCCAAAAAGCTCGGATTCCAGCAGGGTTTCAGGCAGGGCTCCGCAGTTGACCGCCATGAAGGGACCTTTGTTGCGCCGGCTTGAGGTGTGGATGGCCCGTGCGACCAGCTCCTTGCCTGTGCCCGATTCGCCGAGGACGAGGACATTGCTCTCGCTGTGGGCGATTTCCGGTAAAATGTCGAAAATGCGCTGCATGGACGCGCTTTTGCTGAGGATTTCGCCAAAGGTGTAGCGACGGGAAAGTTGTTTGCGAAGCTCTGTGACCACGCTGAGATCCCGGAACGTTTCAACCCCGCCGATGACATTGCCTTCGTGGTCGAGAAGCGGTGCGGCGCTGATGCTGAGGGGGATCTGTTTTCCTTCAACGTTTCGCACGAAGATGGAGCGATTGGCAACGGGCTTGCCGCTGTAAAGACTTTGGGCTATGGCGCAATTTTCGCCGCAGATGCTGGAGTGAAACACATCGCTGCAGGATTTACCGATAGCATCGCGCCGTTTCCAGCCTGTAATCAATTCGGCCGCTCTGTTGAAGGATGTGATTTCCCAGTTTCGGTTCACTGTGAATACGCCGTCGGCGATACTTTCCAGAACCAGATCCTTGGTCATGACCGATGTCATGTCGCGGAAGGTTTCCACTCCGCCGATCACGTCTCCGTCCGGGTCGGTGAGCGGAGCAGCGCTGATGCTGATCGGGATGGTTTCGCCGTCCTTGCCCTTGATAAAGATGGAGCGGTTGCCGATGGGTTTGCCGCTTTCCACGCTCTGGGCCAGAATGCAGGCATCCCCGCAAATGCTGGAGTGGAAAATGGAGCTGCAGGGTTTTCCGAGAACTTCTTCCTTGTCCCAGCCGGTGATGTATTCAGCCGCTTTGTTAAAGGAGGTCAGATGCCAGTTTCGGTCTACTGTGAATACGCCGTCGGCGATGCTGTTTAAAATGAGGTCCTGCTGCAGGCTGGCAGTGACATCGCGGAAGGTCTCCACCCCGCCGATGACTTCACCGTCCGGATCAAGAAGCGGCGAGGCGCTGATGCTTATGGGGATGGTCCGCCCGCTTTTATCTTTAATGTAAATGGAGCGATTGACGATGGATTTCGCTTCATTGATGCTCTGGGCCAGGATGCAGTCCGCTCCGCATATGTTGGAATGAAAAATATCATGGCAGGAGGACCCGATAACCTCCTGTGCGGTCCAGCCGGTGATTTGCTCTGCCGCGTTATTGAAGGAGGTGATGCGAAAACGTTTGTCCACGGTGAAGACGCCATCGGCAATACTGGCCAGAACCAGCGGATATATCTGGCCGGAGTCGAATGTGTCGCGGAGAGTGATGATTGCGCCGGAGAGCTTGCCGTTTGTGTTTGGGATGGGTATCGCCGTAACGAGCAGCACTGTGCTTTCGTCACTGTCCGCTTTGCGCATGATGACCCGAAAGTTGTGCATGGCGCGGCCGGAGGCAAGCGGCCCGTAGAGGCTGCATAGTGCTTCGAATTTGCCTGTGCCGCTGAAAACGTCCTGGCAGGTCTTGCCGATGGTCTCGCCTGCGGTGAGACCTAAAAGGTTTTTGGCGGCATCGTTGAAAGTGGTGATCTGCCAGTTTTCATCAACGGTGAAAACCGCTTCCTGTACGGCAGGGTTAGAGGGGGGGGCGTTTTTGGTTTCCATTGATATGATTGAGTAGTTTTGGATTACCTATTTTATAGTTAAGAATCATTCTTGAGTCTTTATAGATATAGCAAAAAAAAACAAAACACGCTTGCGGAAAGGCAAGCATCAGCCTGTTTTTCTTGGTAATCGCGCCGGGTTGCGCAACTCGCAAACCGGGACAGGGTCGGTGTCGGGTGAAGTTTACCGCAAGACCGCTAAAATTATCTTGACATGCGGGTTTGTCAAATTACAATGGGCTGAATTTACCCATCGGCAATTAACCCAGAGATTAATTGCTTAATTACCTTCTGGATTATCCGATTCCCGAAGGGTGGAAGAAGTCGAGCATCCTTCTGAAATACATTGAGGAGACGTTAACATGAAGATTGATGATCTTGAAAAACTCAAGAGTGAAGGGGTTGAAAACCTTCCTTCTGAGGAGCGCCGCCGGTTCCTTCGGTTTGGCCTTGCGGTAACCGGTGTTTTTGTTGGAGGGTCGGTGCTTTCCTTGACTTCCGTGCGCAATGCCGAAAGTTCAATGGGGCCGGTGCCTGCTGAAGGTAAATTTCCCTACAGCCCCCACTACACCATGGTCATGCGCCAGAATCGCTGCATCGACTGCGAGCGTTGCATGGAAGCCTGTGTAAAGACCAACAACGTTCCCTCCTATGGCTATCGTACCACTATTCTCCAGCAGGAGCGGGCAATTGCCAGGGGCGCGAAAGAGCGGGTTTTCATGCCGGTCCTCTGCAATCATTGCAACCGGCCGCCCTGTGTTCGGGTCTGCCCCACGACTGCAACGTATAAGGATAAGAAAAACGGCATCGTCATGATGGATTACAAGCGCTGCATCGGCTGTAAGACCTGTATGGCTGCCTGTCCTTACAATGCCAGGTATTTTAAAGAGGAAAATCGGGCTGTTGACAAGTGCAATTTCTGCTTTGACACCCGTTTGTCCAAGGGCGAGACCAAGACTGCCTGCTCGGCAGCTTGTCCGGCCGGTGTTCGTATTTTTGGGGATCTTACCAATTACGACAGTGAGGCCTATCAACTGATTCATAAGCCTGAAAAGGTTGTGTGGGTTCTTCGGCCTGAAACCGGCGCCATGCCGAACGTGTTTTACATGAATGATTAATTAAACAGCGAAGAGGGCCGTAATGAAACGCAATAATACGAGCGTAAAGAATATGGTGGGCTTGGCGGCTGTTGTCGGCATCCTTGTTTTTTCCAGCCTGTCTTTTGGCGAGGAAGCCTATGATGAGGATACCTATGGACCGAAAGCGCCCATTGTCTGGACAAAACCGGTGAAAGGCGTGGCGTTTTATCATAAAACCCACACCATGGATGCCGGTCTTTCCTGTGACAGTTGTCACGATGCTATTTTTGAAATGGCTGCAGGCACTGCCGAGCAGAATGCCGATTTCACCATGGCTTCCTTGTATAAGGGTAAATATTGTGGCGCCTGCCATGACGGGTCCATGGCTTTCGCTTCCAATACCCGCTGTGCAACCTGCCATGTCGGAGTAAAGGGCTACAACAAGCTGACCGGTGCCGCGCCTCAGGGTAAGGGATCAGGAAAGCATTGATATCTTTTCTGTGAATGTTTCTCCCGCCTGAGTCGCAGTAGCCCGGCGGTCTGCATTGAAGTATGTCTGATCTTATAAAGCGGAAAGCCTTTGCGATACCAAGGGCTTTCCGCTTTTTTTCTCTTCTTCTTTTGGCGTCGCCTGAGTCCAAGCAGGTGCTGCTGTCGTAACCGGCCAAGTCGTCCGACATGGTCCCCTGTAACTTTCATTGTCAAATAATAGGTGAGTTTTCACCCTATGCCACGCCGTTTTGATCGGATCTCTCTGTAGTTCCTTTGTTTTCAAGGTGATACGCCAGCGGAGATGTCCATATCCATCTGTGTTTAATTCCTGAAAGTCCAATAAATACAACCAGTTTTACATTGAGTAATTTCGAAAGATGTATCCGTAAGAGCCATGGTGGATTCCGACGCAAGGATAAACGAGGCTTATATTGCGCTTTCTGGTTTGTAACAATCCGATTTAAAAGCAAAAAAAGTAATACATGCATTGCGGGTTTGTTTGCGAATGTGGCTGGGGCGAGTGATTTGATCTGGTGGTTTGTGTGTGTATCTCGCTGAATATCCAATGGAAAATTTAAATTTCCCAATGGACGGAGCAAGCGATTGGGTTGGATCATTTTTAGCCCGTTTTGTTTTCGCAAATAGATCAAAATGCGCCGTCGGTGTTAAATAACTTGAAATAGCTTGTGTTCGTGAAATCTATGAAACTGATTATTATAGAACTCTAACTCCCTGCTTCTCTAAGCAAAACAAGAAAGTTGAAAGAAAGAGGTGTTCTCCGTCTCGGTGTGGCACGCCCCTTGCTCATACACTAATCAACATGGGCTGGATGCGCGGGAAAAGCCCATTGGGAATAAGCGTATGCATAGAAAAGGAGGTGGCCGGGGAGAGTTTGAGAAGGTTCTGGAGAGGAAACTCCTCAATCAACGGGTGGCGGCCCGGAAAGTAGATCCTGATCCAGAAAAAACAGCAGCTGGTTGATACAGGCTGAAATAAAAATTGAAAAGATTTTACAAAATAACTCCCTGGCCGGGAGTGAGTTACAAACTAACTGTCAAACTGTACGTAAAAATTTTAGGGAGGAAAAACCATGTTGAACACATTCTCAATCGCTGAGGTGGCAGAGGAAAAGGTCGCTACGCCGACCGTTACCAAAGCCACAATTTTGTGCGCGGTTCTGGCCCTTGTCGGTATCGGCGCCGGTCTGTATGCTCAGGTCGTCGGTCACGAACACGCCTTTAACAACACCAGGGAGATGCCTTGGGGTATTTTGATCGCGAATTATGCATATTTCGCGATCATCTCCACCGGGCTTTGTCTTCTTGCTGTTCTGAGCCACATCTTCGGGCACAACCGTTTGACTCCGCTCGCCAACCGCATGGTCTATCTTTCCATCGTAGTCATCTTCGGCGGATTTCTCATCATCGGCCTTGAGCTTGAAAATCCTCACCGCATGCTTCTTTATAACATGCTCTCCCCGAACCTTACTTCCAATATCTGGTGGATGGGTACCCTGTACAGCATGGCGGTTGGTTTCATGTTTGTCGAATTCTATCTGATCCTGACCAAAAAGTATTCCCTTGCCGTTACCCTCGGCGTGCTGGGCGCTGTGGCAGAGCTTGCCGCCAATACGAACCTGGGCGCCGTGTTCGCGACTCTTTCTGCGCGTCCGTTCTGGTACGGTTCTCAGCTGCCGGTCTATTTTCTTGCCTCAGCGGTGATGACCGGTTCTGCCGCGATTATTCTGTTCAGCAATTGGGCTTACAAGATCCGCAACGAGGAAATGAGCCAGACAACCCGTGAAGGTCTGCAGGGCGCCGGCAAGGTAATGTTCAGCACTCTGGTCCTGCTTCTTATCGCCACTACCTGGAAATTTATCGCCGCTTTTGCCGGCGGCACCGAAGAGGCCCGTCTTGCCGCACTGAGCCTGATCCAGGGTCCGCTCTCCATGAATTTCTGGGTATTCGAAACCGTAGTCGGCATGCTTGCCCCCATCGTGATCATGACCCTGTCCCGCATGAAAAGCCAGCAGGCATTGTCTGCCGCAGCGCTCATGGTTTTGGTTGGTGCGTACTTTCAGCGCTACGACATCGTTGTCGCCGGCCAGATCATTCCAATCTATAACGGGTGGGACGAGTTGCCGACCTATCTTTCTTATGTCCCTTCCGTGGCCGAGTTCCTGGTTGCCTTGGGTGGCTTCGGTGTAGTCGGCCTCGGCTTCCTTCTTGGGGAGCGGTTTTTCGGCAAGGCCTTCCGGCACAGCGGTAAGCATTGATTACTGCGCCCAGCGAGGCTGAGTAAAGACAAATGATCTTCCTCTCGGGCGGGATTTCTCGCCCGAGGGAAGCTCAAACCGGAGTAGAGACAATGATATCTGACAACAAAGCAATCTTTACCATAGGAACCGCGGCGAAAATGCTGGAAGTGCATCCGCGGACCCTGAGGATCTATGAACGGGAAAATCTTGTCAAGCCGTTACGGAAGGGGCAGTGGCGGTACTACACCATGGATGACATCAAGTGGATTCAATGCCTCCGTGACATGATCCATGAGCATGGCATCAGCATTGCGGCAATCAAGAAGCTTTTGCAGTACACCCCCTGCTGGAACATTGCAGACTGTCCCTTTGAGAAAAGAAAGCAGTGCACGGCATTTATGTCCAGCGGGCTTGTGCCCAGAAAGATCAGTTTGGATCAGCGTTCAGGGGATGTTGCCGCCTGAGCAATGGCAACTTCTGTTTAGACAAGGAGAATGACAATGACCACAATCACGCAGTTTCTCGACAAAATCAATATCGGCGTCCTGGGTGTGGAGGAAACAGAAGGAAATGTGTCTGCCAAGGTTTCCTTTCGGAAGATCAGCGAAGCTGTGTGGGGAGTTGCAACCTTTGCTCTGTTTCTTGTGCTGGGACCATTTTCGGTAATTGCTGCCATCTGTAGCGTGGTATCTTTGGCAAAGCAGGGCAATGGAGTTGAACCTGAGGCAATGTTCTAAGTGGGGTGTGAATTTGGATATTGCGGGTTACCTGTGTGCCGGGATATTCCGCATGCAGCGATAATGGTTCTGTGATCAGGGGTGAGCGATCAGTCAGGGGGATCTGACTGGTGATTGACTCTTGGTCGCAGAGGCTGGTGTACAAGGCAAAAAAAAAGCTGCTCAATCGAGCAGCTTTTTTTTTGCCTTAAACAGAAAGCTTACTTCTTGTGGCAGCCGTCACATTTGGTCGGGCCCTGGTTCTTGGCTTTGTGGCAGGTCTGGCAGAGCGCGTGGCCCTTCTTCATGTCCCACTTCTTGTCGGCCGGGTAGTTGGCGTCCTTGTGGCAGATGTCGCATTCAATGGTGGCCTGATGCTTGGCATGGGGGAATACGGAAGGTTTCTTCGCTGCCTCGGTCTTCAGGGTGATCTCAGCGGGGCCTTTGTCAGCAGCGAGAACGTTGCTGGCAACAGCAAAACCGAAAACAAGTGCGAAGGCAGCGGAACAGATGATGGTTTTCTTCATTGTGTTTCTCCCTTAAAACAGTTGGTTTATAAAATTGGGTTATGAATACCCATTCACTTACAAATGATGCTGTTATAAACCCACTTGCTTAAGCTTGTCAAGCAGGAAGAATATTTAAATCCTGTCCTGTTTGCTCCTTGCGTGGCGGCGAATCAGCCACCTCCGTAACTGTGCAGTCCGGAAAGAAGATAGTTGACGCCATAATAGGTGAAGATTACCGAAAAAAAGCCGACGATTGCCAGCCAGGCGATGCGCTGTCCTCCCCATCCCCGCGTGAATCTGGCATGCAGGGTTGCCGCGTAGACAAACCAGGTGATCAACGACCAGGTTTCTTTCGGATCCCAGCTCCAGTAAGTCCCCCAGGCGGAGTTGGCCCAGACCGCGCCGGTTATGATGCCGGCAGAGAGCCAGAGGAACCCGAAGAGGATGGTTTTGTGGATGATGTCATCGATCAATCTGAGATCGGGCAGCGAGGCAAGGAGCGAATTGGGATTTTCAGTTGTTTTCCGGTCTTTGAGCAGGTACATCATGCCCATGCCGCAGGCAACGGCAAAAGCCGCATAGCCTATGAAGCAGGTGATGACGTGGGCGATGAGCCAGTTGCTCTGCAGGGCGGGAATCAGCGGTTTGATGTCGGGATTCTTGAGCCCTGCCATGGTCATGGCCAATGCGGCAAAAGGCATGGAGAAAGCGCCAAGGACCCTGTTTTTGTACTTTAATTCAAGGCCGAGATAGCAAAGGGCAATGGCCCAGGCGAAAAAAACCAGGGATTCGTACATATTGGAAAGGGGAGCGTAGCCGATACCCATCTGGTGTGATTCGTACCAGCGCATCCCGATTCCTGCGCTATTGACAAGAAATGCCCCGACAGTGAGCGCTGTGGCGAAAAGGCCAATTTTTTTCGCCCGGAAGACAAAGATCGCAATGTATAAAATTGCTGAAAAAAGATAGGCAAACGTCGTAATGCCCAGAAGTTGTGAACTGTTCATGGCATATCCTTAAGCGTTTTGAAACGTGGAGTCTTGTGTGAAACACTCGACAAGGGCGGCAAATTCTTTTTCAAAGGCGATCTTGTTTTTGCTGGTGGCGCCACAAACCAGAACCCTGCAGCGATCTTCGTTTTCTATTCTTTCAATATATACCCAAACTCTCCGGTGCGAAAGGAAGAAAGCAACGTAGAGGCCTATCAGCATAAGGGTGCACCCGGCATAAACAGTCCAGACGCCAGGGTCCTTCGCCACCTGAAGTCCGGTGGCATACACCTGGCTTGCCTGGAATTCATAGGTTGCTGTCGGGGTGGTAATCGCCTGGACCGTGTTGTTGTCCATCCAGAAGACGCTGGGTTCGTCCTGACCATCGGAAAACCATACCTTGAGCGAAGCAACGTCACCCATGCGGCTGCGGACTTGCTGGTTGATTACTCCGAAATCGATTTCGGTGTCAGGCCAATGAATTTTCTGGCCGAAAGGAATCTGGAAATTTTGCCGGACATTGGTAGCTTTATTGGTGATGCTTATGTTGAACCCCTGCATGGGCTCGTAGCTGGACTGGTAAAAAGTAATCCCCTTGTAGTCCATGGGGTCGTTGACAATGATACTCCGGCTGAAGGTATTGTTTGCCGCCTCGTCCCGTACCGTAAGGTCGGAACGAAATTCCTTGGGGGTTGCTCCGTCGGCATAGAAGGAGAGGTTGAAATCGTCACACTGTACGGAGAACCCAAGTGGGATGGGTTTTTCGCTGCCTGTCTCATAGACGGTTTCCGTGACTCCCCCCTCCGGAATCATGACGCCTGCCTTGAATCCGAAAAGGGAGCCGATGATGGCCCCGGCGAAAATGAGAAGGATGCTCAGGTGAACCGCATACACCCCAAGGCGGCTCCATGCGGTTTTTTGAGAAAAGAGCAGGGTGCCGGACGGTTTTTTCTCGTGCTGCGCTTTCCAGCCTTTTTTGGCAAGAAGGGCGGTGACGATGCCGGTGAGGGGTTCGGCATCACCGCGGGCATGAAACACCGTGGAGTTCGGCATTTTTTTAAGCCGTTCCGGATCGGTGTCGAGATTGTTCATTACCACCATTTGCCAGACATTGGGCAAGCGGTCGATGGTGCAGACAATGAGGTTGATGCTGAACAGGATAAGCAGGGTGATAAACCACCAGGAATTATACATATCCGGGACATCGAGCATTTGAAAAAACTGTGCGGTGCGCGGACCAAAGGAGTCAATGTAGAATTCAGGAGGGTTTTTCTGGGGAATAAGCGTGCCGATGATTGAGGTCGTGGCCAGGATCAGCAGGGCAAAAAGAGCAAGCCTGACGGATGCGAAAAAACGCCACGCCATGTTTTCATTTTTTTTCATATGCGCCTTGTTAGGGAAATGTTTTTTGAGGGGAAATTATAGGGAAAGACGGATGCCTTTGTCTTGGTGGCACTGTATCCATATTGGGTAATTGTCTGTAATCTCTACTCGTGTTTGCCTTGGGCTGTCAACAGAAAAATCCCACGAAGAGAGGGAGTTGAACTTGCAGGCCAGCCGCGTTTGTTGCCGTGTCTGTCGAAAGAAGCGTGACGGATGCCATTTGTTCCTGTTTGTATGATGACACTGAAGTCCCCCGTTTGTTCCGTGTTTTTTGGCGGATTACGCTTTTTGCGGTGGGGTTAAAAAAAGAGAACAAAAGACTTGTCAAGAGAGGGGAGACGGTGTATAAATTTTCCTCTTTGAAAAGGGGCATGGCTGGAAATAATCAGACCGCCTCCGATTGGTGATTTCAAGATACCCGCTGTTGCGGTGTGTTAAAGGAGTTTTGTCATGTCAAAAAAATGTGCTATTTGTGGAAAAGGTCCGACCACCGGCAATAATGTAAGCCATGCCAACAATAAGAACAGAAGGCGCTGGTTGCCGAATCTGCAGCGGGTCAGGATGGCTACCTCGGGCGGCAATGGTCTGCACGTGCGTGTTTGCACCCGTTGTATCCGTTCCGGTGCAGTGGTCAAACCCGCCTGAACATTTTTCAAAATCGGTTTTGACAGCCCCAGCTTCTTGCCGAGAAGTTGGGGCTTTTTTTTATGTGTCGGGCAGTCCCGGCAGGATCATTCGCTCTCTGCAATCGGCGGCCTCTTTTCTTTAAAATCTCAGGCTCTTCTCGCCTCCATAACACCATCAAGCTGCTGCAGGTGTTGGAGCAGACGCAAGAGATGCTCCCTGCTGTTTATTTCAACAATAATGGAAATCTTTGCGATTCCGCCGCTTGAGGTTGTGGCTTCAAGGGTGAGGATATTTGCATCGTCATGGCTGATCGTATTGCTGAGCGCCGCCAGGAACCCTTTCTGGTCACGGGCGATAACCTGGATCTGGGCTCGATGGGTGGCTTTGATGTCCTCGGCCCAACTGACGGCGATAAGGCGCTGCTGATCAGAGGCCGTGAGATTTGGGCACGATGCCTTGTGCACGGAAATGCCCCGCCCGGAGGTGATGAAGCCGACGATCTCATCTCCCGGCACCGGCATGCAGCAATGGCTGATCTTAGTGAGGACATTATCCGCTCCGCTCACCAGAATAATATTATCCCTGTCCCGTTTTTTTCCACCTTTGGCTACGGTTGCTTCCTGGATAATATCCTCCGGCAGGGTGTCTCGAATTTCCTCGGGCTGCAGCTCTTTGATGAGGGATTGAACCGTCATCTTCCCTGAGCCGACACGGCGCATGAGATCATCCAGGGAATTGCAGGCAATGGTCTTGAGGAGCTCCTTGAGATGGCCGGTTTTGATCAGTTTTTTCAGACTGAAGTTGTGTCGTTTCAGCTCCCGCTCGCAAATTTCCCGGCCTACGTGCAGGGCTTTTTCCCGTTCCTCCTGGTTGAGCCACTGACGGATCCGGCTTTTGGCCCGTGCGGTTTTGACAAGGTTAAGCCAGGAGCGGTTGGGTTTCTGCTTGGCCGAAGTGAGGATTTCGACCAGATCCCCGTTTTTGAGCTGGGTTTTGAGCGGTGCGATCATGCCGTTGATCTTTGCCCCGGTGCAGCGATTTCCTACTTCGGTATGGATGCTGTAGGCAAAATCAATGGGGGTGCTGCCCTTGGGAAATTCCTTTACCTCGCCGGTGGGGGTCAGAACGAAGATTTCCTCTTCGTAGAGTTCCCCCTTTACGGCATCAAGGAATTCTTTAGGATCTTCCAACTCCTGGAGGGTATGCACCAGTTGCTTGAGCCATTTGAAAAGTTTGGCATCCTTTGAGGTGATGGCCTTGCCTTCCTTGTAGGCCCAATGGGCGGCAATGCCTTCTTTGGCGATCTGGTCCATTTCCTCGGTACGGATCTGTACCTCCATGAACTCCCCGCGCAATCCGACAACCGAAGTGTGCAGAGACTGATACATATTGCTTTTCGGGGTGCTGATGAAATCCTTGAAACGCCCGTCCACCGGCGGCCACAAAGAATGGATGATGCCGAGCGCTTCGTAGCACTCCTTGATGGTGGGGACGATGATCCTGAAGGCAACCTTGTCGTATACCTTTTCGAAGGTGATGCTCTGGGCAACGAGTTTTTTATAGATACTGTAGAGATGCTTGGGGCGACCCAGCACCCGGAACTGCTTGAGCCCATGCTCGGTCAGTTTCCGGTTGAGCAGTTCCTTGACCTCATCGACATAGGTTTCCCGGTCCGCGAGGGAGGTATGGATCTTGGCGGCAAGATCCTCGTATTCTTCCGGGTGGAGATACGAGAAGGAGAGATCTTCCAGCTCACGCTTGAGCCAGTCGATTCCAAGGCGGCTGGCCAGGGGAGCATAGAGTTCCATGGTTTCCTGGGCAAATTCGAGCTGCTTGTCGCGCGGAATGTACCCAAGGGATTGCATGTCGTGAAACCTGTCGGCCAGTTTGACCAGCAATACCCGGATGTCGGAAGACATGGCCAGGAGCATCTTCCGGATATTTTCCGCCTGGTAGGCGAGGTGGCTGTTGAACTGGACATCGGTGATCTTGGTGGCGCCCTTGACGATGTTGGTGACGTCGTCGCCAAAGGTTTCTCGCAGGTTTTTTTCCGTCTCCTTGAGGTTGTCGGCCTTCTTGAGAACGCCGTGTAGGAGGCCGGCACAGAGGGTGGGTACATCAAGGCGCATGGTCGCCAGGATGTCGGTGACCATGAGGGCGTGGTACAGATAGGGCCGGCCCGAAAGCCGATGCTTGCCCGAGTAAAATTCCTCGGCAAAGGCGTGGGCCTTGCAGAGCAGGGCGAGATCTTCCTCGGGCATGTAGCCCCTGGCCCGTTCGAGTATGTCTTCTATCGTAACCATTAGGCTGTCAATAATGCTGGCGTTTGTCGGTTTTGGTCACTGCGGCGAAACCAGTGCTTCGCGGATCAATTCAACGAGTCTCGGCCCGGTTTCCGGCAGCGGCAGATTCAGGGTGGCGCCGGTGGCCCGGTTCCTGACTTCCACAAGTCCTTTTTCGCTGAAACTCTTGCCCACCATGACCCTGTAAGGAATCCCGAGGAGGTCCGCATCCTTGAACTTGCTTCCGGGCCGTTCATCCCGGTCATCCATCAGGACTTCGATCCCGGCATTGGCCAATTGGGCGTATAGCCCGTTGGCGGCAGCGGTGATTGCCTCATCCTTGGGCGAGAGGTTCAGAAGAATGACCTGGAAAGGCGCGATGGGCAGCGGGAAGATGATGCCGTCCTTGTCGTGATTTTGTTCGATTGCCGCGGCCACGGTGCGACTGACCCCGATGCCGTAACAGCCCATGATAAAGGGCTGTTCCGTCCCCTGATTGTCCAGAAAGCTTGCCTTGAGCGCTTCGCTGTATTTGGTGCCGAGCTTGAAGATGTGGCCCACCTCAATGCCTCGAGTCAGCTCCAGGTTGCCGCCGCAGAGCGGGCAACGGTCTTCGCTGGTGATCTGTCGCAGGTCGGTGATGGTCTGCGGGGTAAAATCACGATTGAGATTGGCATTGAGCAGATGGAAATTTTTTTCGTTGGCGCCGATGGCGAAGTTGTGCATCCGGGCGAGCTCGTTGTCCGCCAGCACCGGAATTTTCAACCCGATGGGGCCGAGATAGCCGCTGGGTGTGCCGGTCGAGTCAAAGATCTCTTTGTCATCGGCAAGCCGCAGGTTGTCGGTGTTCACCCCCAGCGCGTTGGCCAGCTTGACGGTCTGCACTTCGTGGTCGCCGCGGAGAAGAACCGCCACCGGCTTTTCTTCTGCCATGTAAACAAGGGTTTTGACCAGTTCCTTGGGTGAAATTTTCAAGAATTCCGTTACCGCAGCCACCTTTTTCTTGCCTGGGGTCTCGATTTTTTCAAGGGCGAGCAGGGGCGGCGGCGTCGGAGCAGGCGGTGCTTGGCAGCGTGCCTTTTCCATGTTGGCCGCATATTCGCATTCCTTGCAGATCACGATGGTATCTTCGCCGGTGTCGGCCAGAACCATGAACTCGTGGGAAAAACTGCCGCCGATGGTGCCGGTGTCCGCTTCCACTGCCCGGAAAGCCAGACCGCAGCGGGCAAAAATCCGGTGGTAGGCCTCGTGCATTTTCCGGTAGGTCGCATCCGCCCCTTCCTCGGTAGCGTCGAAGCTGTAGCCGTCCTTCATGATGAACTCCCGGCCGCGCATCAAACCGAAGCGGGGACGGATTTCATCCCGGAATTTGGTCTGGATCTGGTAGAGATTCAGGGGCAGTTCCTTGTAGGAATGAACGTTGAACCGGATCAGGTCGGTGATCACCTCTTCATGGGTGGGTCCAAGGCAGCTTTCCCGTCCGTGCCGGTCGGTGAAGCGCAGCAGTTCCGGGCCGTACTTTTCCCAGCGCCCGGATTCCTGCCAGAGGTCGCCGGGCTGGACCATGGGCAGAAGCAATTCCTGGGCTCCGGCCCGGTTCATCTCCTCGCGGACGATGCTCTCAACCTTGCGGATGGCGGCCAGGCCCAAGGGCAGGTATGAGTAAATCCCGGAGGAGAGCTTTCGAATATATCCGGCCCGGAGCAGCAGCTGGTGGCTGACCACTTCGGCCTCGGAAGGGGTTTCTTTCAAGGTGGGAATGAGGAGTTGTGAAAAACGCATGGGGCACCTGGTTGGCAGTTATGATGTGTGTGTAAAAGTCGTCATCCCGGTGAAGACCGGGGCCCGGACTTATCGCAATTATAGAAAAAGCCTGGATTCCGGTTTTTGCCGGAATCACGAAATGTCTTTCGTGGTTTTTCGCACGTCCATTATTTACGGATTATGCGCGTTTTGGCGTGCTTCTTCAATCATTGTGTCGATCTCGGCCAGAAAAACGGCCAGAAGCTTTTCTTCCGGTACTTTTTTGTAGAGCTGGCCTTTTTTGAAAATAATGCCGACTCCGTGGCCGCCCGCCACGCCGATATCAGCCTCTTTTGCCTCGCCCGGGCCGTTGACCACGCAGCCCATGACCGCGATTTTCAAGGGGGTATCGATGTTCTGGATATGGCGCTCCACCTGTTCGGCCAGGGAAAAAAGGTTCACCTGGCAGCGGCCGCAGGTGGGGCAGGAAATCAATTCCGGACCCCGTTCGCGGATGTGAAGGCTCCGGAGCAGTTCGTAGCCGACCCGGATCTCCTCCACCGGATCGCGGGTCAGGGAGATACGGAAGGTGTCGCCGATGCCCTCATACAATAAAATTCCCAGAGCTACGCTGGATTTTACCGTGCCGGCAATGAGTCCCCCCGCTTCAGTGACGCCGAGATGCAGGGGGTAATCGCATTGATCGGATAAAAGCCGGTATGCCTCCAGAGTGGTGAGCGCGTCCGAGGACTTGATTGAAATCTTGATCTGGTCAAAATCAAGCTCCTCCAGCAATCGGACGTTGCGCAGAGCGCTTTCCACCAGTGCCTCAGGCGTGGGATGGCCATGTTTTTGCAGAATATCCTTTTCAACCGAACCGGAATTGACCCCGACCCGGATAGGAACCCGGTGCTGTTTTGCTGCGGCAACAACCCTGGCAAGCTTGTCAGGGCCGCCAAGGTTGCCGGGGTTGATCCGGATGCCCTGGGCGCCGTGTTCCATGCTGGCCGTGGCCAGCCGCGCGTCGAAATGGATATCGGCAATGAGGGGAATGCTGATCTGGTCACGGATCCGGGTGATGGCCGCAGCGGCCTCAAGGTCCAGAACCGCCACCCGGATGATTTCGCAGCCCGCCTCGGTGAGGCGCTCGATCTGGGCGACGGTGGCGGCTACATCCCGTGTATCTGTGTTGGTCATGGACTGAACGGCAACAGGGGCGCCATTGCCAATCGCCACTTTTCCCACCATGATTTGTCGTGTTTTTTTACGGTGTATCATGGTGCGAGAGTATACCCCTTTGCTTTCCTTCCTGCATCCATCTTTTGCCGGGTTTTCTGATGGTGGGCGCTATTTGTTTGCTCCATGATACATGAAAAGATCCGGGTGTCCGGGAAAATCGGATTGCGGGTGCGCAGCTCATTGTAAATAAGCGTGAAGCTGCCTTGAAAAAGGGCGGTCCAACTGGTAGGATGCGGCCATGAAACTCTTTGTCACCCTGCTGGGTCTGGTTTTTATTTTGGAAGCGATTCCCTATGTCCTCTTTCCTGAGGCCATGCAGCGGTGGCTCGTCAGGCTCAGCCAAATGGAGGCAGGCTCCTTGCGGGTTACAGGCCTCTTTGCTCTTGGTCTTGGCCTGCTGCTCTGTTATCTTACCCAGCGAACCGGAATTTTTCCCTGACGGGATAGGTTGTCTCCAGGTTTTTTTCATTTCCCTCACATGTAATCGTAACGGAATCCATGGCCAGCAACGCTGATTTTTTACTTGCCTCCTATCAGTTCGCGCTGCCTGAGGAGAATATCGCCCAGCATCCCTTGTCTCAGCGCGATTCTTCCCGGTTGCTGGTGGTGGATTGCCCGGCTGAGGAGACCCGGGACCGGAACTTCGCCGACATTTGCGACTACCTTGTCCCAGGGGACCTTCTGGTGGTCAACAACACCCGCGTTTTTCCGGCCCGTCTGCTCGGCAGAAAGGAAACCGGGGGCAAGGCGGAATTGTTGATTCTGGAGTATCCGGTTCCTGAAGCCGAGTCATTGCACGGAGAGTCGGATGGCTGGCAGAATGCTGCAGTGATTGGCTTGGTGAAAAGCGCCAAGCGGCCGCAGCCTGGCGGACGGTTGTTTTTTGCGGAAAATCTGATTGGCACGGTGCAGGAGCTGCTTCCGGACGGCAAGGTGCGGGTCGTCTTGCGATACAGGGGAGATCTGGCCGGAATTCTGGAAGCGCATGGGCAAATGCCCCTGCCGCCCTATATCCATCGGGAAGAAGGACAGACGGAGGAGGATCGGCAGCGCTACCAGACGGTCTATGCCGAAAATCCCGGGGCAGTGGCCGCGCCCACCGCAGGGCTCCATTTCACCCCCGAACTTTTGGAGAGAATTCAGGCGCTGGGGGTGCGGATAGCTCAGGTCACTCTGCATGTGGGTTATGGAACCTTTGCCCCGGTGCGGGTGGATGATATCCGCGAGCATGCCATCCACGCCGAATATCTCAAGGTCACCGAAGAGACAGCCGCCCTGGTTAACGAAACACGGGTTGCCGGGGGAAGAATATGGGCGGTCGGCACAACTTCGGTGCGGGCTCTTGAGTTTGCCGCGGAGGCTACGGGACAGGTTGTCGCCAGAAGCGGGTTTTGCGATCTCTACATTTATCCCGGGTATCAGTTCAGGGTGGTTGACAACCTGATCACCAACTTCCATTTGCCGCAGTCATCCCTGCTGTTTTTGGTCAGCGCTCTGGTGGGGCGGACACGCATTCTTGCGGCGTATGGGGAGGCAGTGGAAAAAGGGTACCGGTTTTACAGTTACGGCGATGCCATGGCTTTGATTACCAGGCATCACCGTGAAGGGTGATGCCGTTCAGCCGCACTTGCAGGCGGCGCCCTCCTTGGCAGGGCAGGACGGGGCAGCATCGGCGCATGCAGTCTGGCAGGATGAACTTGTGCTGCCGGAGCTGCTGCTGTAGCCGTCTGAGTACCAGCCTCCTCCTTTTAACTGGAAGGAGCTGCGGGAGATAAGTTTCTTGAGATTCCCCGTGCAGGCGGGGCAGGTGGTCAGCGGTTTTTCGGACAGGCTCTGCTGCGCCTCGATCACATCCTGGCAGGTTTCACACTGGTATTCATAAATAGGCATTTCTGGTCCCTCCGTTTTGAGTCCAGTACGGTGATTATGTTAAAAAAACGCCGGAAACAGATTTTTTTGTTGTTTCCAGCGAAACATCTGTAAACTTGATATAGTTTACGGTATGGCCCTTCTTGGAAATGGGGTATAATTTAATGCCGGTTGCCCGATCTGTCAATCTCCGGCGTGGATTATCCTGTTGATGCGGGCAAGGGACCTGTTGTGGACAAAAAGAGGAAGGAGCAGGAATGCAGAGAATACTGATGGCCCAGGCTGGTCCGGGAATGATCCTGGCCAAGGAAATCCTTAATCCCGACGGGATGGTGTTGTGTGGGGCCGGGACTCCGCTTACCCCGGCGTTGATTGAACGGTTGATCAGTATGGACATCGTTGATGTGACGGTGGAAGGGCATCCCGTGACTGTTGAGGGGGAAAAAACCCTGAAGGAAGAATTGCAGGAGATTGATTTACGCTTTCAGCGGGTTGAAGATATGGCGCCGCTCATGTATCTCAAAAAACGTATCCAGGCAAAGCTGGTGGCCTCACGGAGTTTTGAAGGCGCGGCTAAATAACCGGGATATTTTTACTGTCGTCATCGCCTTTGTGGTGTTTGCGACGGTGCAATGCTACATATTCTGAATGGCGGTTAATGATGGACGAGCAAAAGCGTGCCCAGTTCAAAAAGGTACTGCGGGAGATAAAAAATCTGCCGACCCTGCCCGGAATTGTTGCAAAGCTGGGGAAGATGGCCGAGGATCCGGACACGACCACCGAGCAGATGGGCCGGGTCATCAGCAAGGACCACATTCTGGCCAGCAAGCTTCTTAAGCTTGTGAATTCGGCATTTTACGGCTTTCCGCAACGAATCAGTTCCTTGAACAGCGCCATTATTCTCCTTGGGTTTAATGTTATCAAGAGCTTGATCATCAGCGCCTCTATTTTTGAAGTCATGGAGTCGCAGGATGTGGAGCTTTGGGAGCATTCCCTGGGCTGTGCCGTAGTCTGTAACGTTCTTGCCCGGCACATGGGGGTGAAGGACCCGGAAGAGATCAGCACCGCCGGGCTTATCCATGATATAGGCAAGGTTGCCATCAAAATGGAACTGCCCCGAGAGTACGCGATGATCACCGAGCTGTCGCAGGAGAAAAAAATCTCAAGACTTGAGGCGGAACGGGAAATATTGGGCCTTGATCATGCCGAGGTGGGAAGCTGGCTTGCAAAAAGCTGGAATCTGCCCAACAAGCTGGTCGAGCCCATTGCCTGCCATCATGATCCGCAGCTTGCCAAGGAAGAGCAGCAGGCCAGCGCCATTGTTCATTTCGCCAATATAATGATCCGGGGGCTCGGTTACGGGCATGCCGGAGATATCTGGGTGCCGCCGCTGAACAACAAGGCATGGAAGCTCCTGGCTCTTGCCCCCGCCGATATTGACCCCCTGCTGATGGAAATCGAGGAAAAACTTTGGGACGTCAAGGGCTTCAGCCTCGACATTCAGAGCAAGCAGGAAGGCGCGGCATGACCTTCCGCTCTCATATCCTGAGTGAGGTTGAGCGAAAATGTCCCGTATTTTGATTGCAGGCAGCGATTCGCTGATCATGCCGGATTGCAGGCTTCTTCTTGATGCCAAGGGCTACAAGATGAAGCATTGCACGAACCTGCATGATGCTTTGGCGTTGGTGCTGGAAGATCCTCCGGATTTGCTGATCACGGAAAAGGGGTTTTCCGGAAAAAACGGCGATATTGAACTGATTCGAGCCGTGAAGGCTTGTCTGCAGAAGGCCAATATTCCCATCCTGCTGGTCATGGACGAAGGGCAGCTCCAGGTGGAGCTGGACTGGGACAATTATCCGGTGGATGACATCATCACCAGGCCATTTACCCCCGAGATTCTGCTTACCCGGATTCGCCTGGCGGAATCTCGCATGATTCGCGCTTTTGATAACAATCCCCTCAGTAGGCTTCCCGGCAACACCTCGATTATTCGCGCCATCCAGCGGGTTCTCGGGGAGCCCGACGGCTATGCCGTCTGCTATGTGGATATTGACAATTTCAAGCCCTATAACGATCGGTATGGCTTTACCCGTGGTGACGAGGTGATCCTCATGGTGGCACGGGTCATGGTGAATGTTGTGGACGAGATAGCCAGAAAAGGCAGTTTCGTCGGGCATATCGGCGGGGACGATTTTGTATACATAGTCCGCGAGGAGATGGTTGAGCCGGTCTGCAAAAAAATTCTGGCCAATTTCGATCTGGTTCGGAACATGTTCCTGAGCGCGGAAGATATTGCTGTCGGCGAGTTTGTCGGGCGCGATCGCCAGGACCGCGAAACGCGTTTCGGGCTTTTGAGTCTTTCCATTGCTGCGGTTACAACCGGCGGCGGCAAATACACCCATTATGGGGAAGTCTCTTCTGTTGCTTCCCAGCTCAAGCATTGCGTGAAAAAACTGGAAGGGAGCAATTATTTGATTGACCGACGCGATACATAGCCGTGACTCTTCTGCAGTCGGAAGATCGGCTGCTGAGTTAGGAAAAGTCAAGGCAAGATATGCAGCACCTGTTTCCAGTCCGGATCCAGGTGCTTTTTTGTGCTGATCTTTGCCGGAGGATGATGCAGGCAACAATAGAGGACAGACAGAGATGCATGTGTATTCACTGTCTGCTCGTTCATTGTATTGTCTGATGTTGTCGGGAAAAAAACTTGCTTTGCTATTTGTTTTGCGATACGAATGGTTCTATATGTTTTTAAATTGCAATGATCAATGGCGGAGGATGTAAGCATGGGAAAATCGCTTGTTGAAATGGCGGCGGATCTGGTCCAGTCGCAATGTGCTTCAAAGGCAATGAATACAGAGGAGATAACTCTGGCATTGCAATCTACTTTTAATGCTTTGCAGGTTTTGCAGGCAGGCGAAGCAAAAATGCAGGCTGGAATTTCAGAAGGAATTTCCGGGTTGGTGACAGCTTCATCCATGTCCCCGGAAAAATCCATTCAGAAAAATAAAATAGTTTGTCTGGAGTGTGGCCAGGAATTCAAGATGCTGTCCCCAAAACATCTGCGCTCCCATGGTCTGACCGGCAGAGAGTACCGTGCAAAGTGGGGATTCCCCCTGCGGCAGCCTCTTTGCGCAAAGTCACTTTCCGAGCGGCGTAAGAAAGCAGGCAAGGACCGCGGTCTGCCTGATAATTTACGTAAAGCCATTGCCAAGCGCAAAAAAAACGGGCAGGCTAAGAAAGCAGCCACCGGCAAAAAATAGCCGATACATCAGAGGCGTGATAACAGGCCCCCTGTGAGGGCCCCCGACCTTTCGGTCGGGGGCCCTTATTTTTTTTGTCAGTGAGAGAAAGGCTCCGGCTGGAAGCCGAGGCTTGTTCAGGGGATGGATGTTGACTTTTTTCCGAATAAACAGCATAGTTCCCGGTGTTTTTCAACATCGGATACGGATGGTTTTTTCTTTTTTAGCGAGTTTCTCATGATTGGTATTTTTGATTCGGGCGTGGGTGGAATGACTGTGGCCAGGGCTGTTGAACAGCTTCTGCCGCAATACCGCATCGCCTATTTCGGTGACCTGGCCAGGACTCCCTACGGCTCCAAAAGCCCGGAGACCATTATCGCCTATTCCCGGCAGAATACGGAGTTTCTCCTTGCCCAGGGAGCAAAGATCATCATCGTTGCCTGCAACACTGCAGCCAGCGTAGCCTCAGAGATTCTCCAGCAGGAGTTTTCCGTGCCCATTTTCGAGGTTATCACTCCGGCTGTGCGAAAGGCTGTCGCAGCCAGCAGTTCCGGCCGGATCGGAGTAATCGGCACCCGGGCCACCATCAAGAGCGGGGTGTACGAAAAAAAGATTTTAGCCGCGCAATCGGAGTACACAGTATATTCCGAGGCCTGCCCCCTTCTGGTTCCCCTGGTTGAGGAAGGTTGGCTGAACAAGCGGGAAACGAAAATGATTCTCCGTCGTTATCTTCAGCCGCTTCGGCTCAAGCAGGTCGATACTTTTGTTCTGGGCTGCACCCATTATCCTTTGTTGAAGGATTTGATTCAGCCCCGTATCGGCAAGCGGGTATCGATCATCGATTCCTCGGAAGTCGTGGCGGAAAGCCTGGCCATGTTTCTCGCAGACAATCCGACTGTTGAGCGGCAACTCGAACGAAATGGCGAAAGCCACTATTATGTCTCCGATGTGACCGATGCGGCTGTTGATATCGCCAAAAAGGTTTTTGGGAGACCCATAACCCTTGAAAAAGTCACCTCTGATATTTTTGGGAGCCGTTAACTGTGCTGGCGCATTGGTCGTCAATATGACCATATTGTCGTGTCGCAACGGCGTAACCGGAGTCATTTGCCATGAAACCTGCCTGTTTTTCTGAAAAATGCTTGTTCATAGTGTTGTCGAGTCTCTTTGTCCTTTCGGCCTTTCCAGGAGCAGGTCTCTGTGCTGCGCCGACCCCGCTTGAACTTGCCCAGAAACTCCAGGCGCGCTACGAGGAAACCCGGACCATGGCTGCCGATTTCAAACAATCCACCTCGGTTCCGATGACAACCAGAAAGCGGCTTGGCGCAGGGAAGGTGGTAATTTTCAAGCCTGGGCGCATCCGGTGGGATTACCTCACCCCGGACCGTCAGGTATTGATCAGCGACGGCAAAAAGGTTTCCATGTACCTTGCCGATTCCGCTCAGATGATGGTGCAGCCTGTTTCTCAGTATATCAATTCCGATGTCACCTATGCCTTCTTTGCCGGAACAGGAAATATTGTCCGCGATTTCAAGGTTCTGCCGCCCGAGAGGAAGGGGGATGCGAACCTGCGAGCGATCAAACTCGTGCCCAAGGCCGAGCATCCGCAGGTGGATTATCTCCATATCTGGGTCGATGAAAATTTTATGGTGCGTCGTCTTGAGATTGTCGACCATTTCGGCAGCATAACCGATCTCGTTTTTTCAAATATCACCAGGAACGAACCGGTCTCTCCCGATGTTTTCGTTTTTACTCCGCCTCTGGGCACCGAAATTATCGAGCAGTAACAACAGTCCGGCAGCACCGCATCTGCGTTGTCATCGGCCTGCTCCTGTGCAGGTGCACACTTCGCACACCTCTTTCGCGCATCTGCAGCACTGCCGGGCTGTTGTTGTTCCGATAGCGTTGAAATTTTAATACCTCTCGATCAAGAGCAGTTAGGATGACTGAGAACTTACGCCAGTCGCGCCCGCCGTTTCGTCTTGGGTTGATCGCCATGCCCTGGGCGCTTTTCAATCGTCCCTCGGTTCAGCTTGGGGCGCTCAAAGGGTATATGGCCCAGGCCGACCCGGATATTCAGGTTGTCTGTCTGCATCCGTATCTGGGGTTGGCCAAGGGTATCGGACTGAATCTCTATCGGGAAATATCCACGGATGTCTGGCTATGCGAGGGCTTGTACGCCGGGCTGTTGTTCCCGGAACAACGTGAAGCGCTGCGCGGATTTCTATCGAAAAGGCTCAAGCATTGCAAGGGCGCTGGAACCCTTTCGATAGAAAGTCTCTGGCAGAAGGTGGATGAGCATTTGCGAGACTGGCTTTCCCAGCAGGACTGGGCTCGGTTTGATCTTGTCGGGTTTTCCGTTTGCTTCAATCAGTTGCTGGCTTCGCTTGCTGCGGCCAAGCTGCTTAAAAAACTCCAACCGCAGCTCCCCATTGTTTTTGGGGGCTCTTCTTGCGTGGCGGAAATGGGTTCCTCTCTGCTCAAGGTCTTTCCCTGGCTCGATTATGTGGTGCATGGCGAGGGGGAGAAGCCGCTGGCGAATCTTTGCCGGGTGCTGTCCGGATGCCGAGCCGACCTTGCCCCGCAGGTCATGTTCCGAAATCAGCAGGCAAAAAAAGAACCCTTCAGCGGCGGGCAGATCAAGACCCTTTCCGAGTTGCCGATCCCTGACTACGACGATTATTTTCAGGATGTGCGCCGGGAGTTTTCCGGAGAGCCGTTTGTGCCGGAACTTCCGGTGGAGTTTTCCCGAGGATGCTGGTGGGGGAAATGCACTTTCTGCAACCTTAACCTCCAGTGGCATGGTTACCGGGGCAAGACGGCGGAGCGGATGGAGCGTGAGGTGTTGCTTCTTTCCGAACGACACTCCTCTCTTGATTTCAGCTTTACCGACAATGTCCTGCCGGCGCGGGATTCTGGAGTTTTTTTTCAAAAGATGGCTGCCGGCAAAAAGGATTTCCGGTTCTTTGCCGAAATCCGCGTCAACCAGCGGGGAGAGAGCCTCAAGACATATCGACGGGGTGGGCTGGTGGCTGTGCAGGCCGGGATCGAGGCTCTGAGCCAGGGGCTGCTTGAGAAAATGCGCAAAGGCGCCACGGTCATGGAAAATCTGGCCCTGATGAAAGAGAGCCTGGCTCTGGGCATTCGACTGGACGGGAACCTGATCATCGGTTTTCCCCAGTCCACCGAAGCGCATGTGCTGGAAACCCTGACGAATCTCGATTTTGTCCTGCCTTTTACCCCGTTGACCGCCGCGACTTTTTTTCTCGGCCATGGCTGTGAGGTTGCATGCAAACCTGGTGATTACGGGATTCGTGCTGTTGTTCGGCATCCTCATAACCGCAGGCTTTTCCCGCCACGGGAGCTTCAGGGGCTTACCCTGCTGATCAACGATTATCGCGGGGACCGGGCGCACCAGCGCAGACTCTGGCAGCCGGTGGTTGCAAAGATTCGCGAGTGGCAACGGTTTCATGAGGCGCGGCGGACCCCGGCTCATCTTGTCCCGCCGCTGTCCTTTCGGGATGCGGGAAATCTGCTGATCATCCGGCAGGAATTGCCCGGACGGGCGACCCTGCATCACCGGTTGCGCGGGACATCCAGAGCCATTTATCTTGCCTGCGAAACGGTTGTCGAGTTCGATGAGTTGGCCCGGCTGTTTCCCAAGATCGGCAGGGCGCAGTTGGCAATTTTTCTTGAGGAGCTTACGGTAAAACGGTTGCTCTTTTCCCAGGGAACGAGGTACCTTGCCCTGGCAGTACACGCCACGGGAAACGGATTATGATGAACAGCGAAGGGGACGGGAAACTCCCCATGAAAAAGTTGGTGATCGGCGGCTGCCGGAGCGGCAAGAGCCGTTACGCAGAGCAATGGGTTGCGGAAAATTTTTCAAACAAGGTTTTTGTTGCAACCCTTGAGCCCCGCGATGATGCTGAGATGGACCAGCGCATTGCCCTGCATCGGCAGAGCCGTGGTTTGGGCTGGCTGACCCTGGAAGAGCCTCTGGATCTGGTCGGATTGCTTGATAAAAACGAGGCGGGGGCAGAGATTTTTTTGGTGGATTGTCTGACCATGTGGCTTACCAATATGATGATGCAGGACTTCAGCGACGAGAAAATCCAGGAAGAGGTTGCCCGGTTGTGTGCGACCGTGGCCGGTCTTTCCGCCTCCGTTGTTCTGGTCGCCAATGAAGTCGGTTTAGGTGTCGTGCCGGAATCATCTCTGGGCCGGCGCTTTCGCGATCTGGCCGGCTGGACCAATCAGCAGATGGCTTCCGTCTGTCAGCATGTGGTCCTGGTTTCTGCAGGACTTCCCCTGCGGCTTAAGGGGTAACAATGAATTCCGCCAAAATCACTGCGCAGGGCGCCCACGGTGGGGATATTCTCTCCATGGCCAGACGGCTTGGATGTGCTGTGAGCGATCTTGTCGATCTGAGCAGCAATCTTACTCCGTTGGGCATGCCTCCGGGGCTGCGGGAAGCGTTGTGCGAACGGCTCCATGAGATCAGCTTTCTGCCGGAAAGCGACAGCGAAACCCTGGTCGGGATTTTTGCCCGGAAATACGGTTGCGGGCCGAAGGAGGTGCTGGCCGGTAACGGCACCACCGAATTTATCTATGGTGTGCCGAGCAACGTTTCGTGCAGGCGCGCCCTGGTCGTCGCCCCGACCTATGCGGACTACCAGACGGCAAGCAGCTGGGCCGGATTCGGGGTTGATTTTTTCAGCCTCAGACCGGAGGAAGATTTCGCTCTTGATTACAACCGGTTGTCCGCCAGTCTCATTGGCGGAGAGCTGGTGTTTTTCTGCAACCCCAACAATCCAACCGGAAGGGTGGTTCCCAGCCGGGAACTGCTCGATTTCATCCTGGCCCATCCCGCTTCGGAGTTTCTCGTGGACGAATCGTACCTGCCGTTTGTCAACGAGCCATCCCTTGCCGGGTTTCCTCTGCCTGCCAATCTGTTTCTGCTCTGCTCCTCATCGAAGATTTACGGTATTCCCGGGTTGCGCCTTGGCTTTCTCGTGGCCAATGAGGAAAAAATGGCCCGATTTGCGGCGCGGCGCAAACCCTGGGGAGTGAACCGCATGGCACAGGTGGCGGGCGAGTTTCTTCTGCAGCATGGGGATGCCTATGTTCAATCGGTGCGTGAATTTCTTGCCGAAACCCGCCCGGAATTCGTCGCCCGGTTGAACGCGCTGCCCGGTGTGCGGGTTATTCCCGGAGCAGCGAATTTCATCCTCTGCCGGTTGAACGAGACGATGACTGCACCCCGGTTGCGGGAAGCCATGCTTGCGCAGCGGATCATGATTCGGGATTGCAGCAATTTTACCGGTCTGGATGGACATTATTTCCGTGTTTCCCTGCAGGCTCCCGACCGCAACGAGAGATGTCTTGCCGCCCTTGCCGGGATTCTTGAGGAAAAATCATGAGAATCGCCATCATTTCCGACACCCATGACCACATCGTCAATCTGCGGGCAGCGGTGAAATACTGCAATGCCTACAGTGTGAGCATGATTGTCCACTGCGGCGATCTGATTTCCCCGTTCATGCTCGACGAGCTTTCCCGATTCAGTGGGGCGGTGCATCTGATTTACGGCAACAACGTCGGCGATCAGCATGTGATCTCCCAGTCATGCGGGCTGCGGTATCCCACTATCAGCCACCATGGAATCCTTGGTGCGGTGGAGGCTGGGGGGCTTAAGCTCGCCTTTACCCATTATCCGCAGATGGCCAGGGGCATCGCCTGCCAGGGGATGTTCGATGTGGTGTGCTGCGGCCATAATCATCGTTATAATGTGGAAAGGATCGGGAACTGTCTGCTTGTCAACCCAGGCGAGTTGCTGGGCAAGGACGACCAGCCGGGTTTCTGTATTCTGCAGTGTGAAACCAAAGAAGTGGAGCGTGTGGAGATCGGCTCCGCAATTGGAGATGATTGAAAATTTTTGGCTGCGAACTCCACGAAAGATACGAGAGAAAGCCTCGGGAGTGCGGGAAGAATAAAGCAATGGAAGACAGTCGTGCCGGCAATACAGCCAGCGGCCTCACGAATCTGGATGGTTCAAAATTTCGTGTTTTTCGTGGGGTTCGTGGCGAACAATCAAAAAATATAACGTGTTGGTGAGGGTGATGACAATGACCGATGATGATAAAAGCTTTGCCGAGATGTTTCAGGAAACCGCGTCGGGCGCCAAGGAGCGTCTGCGGCCGGGTCAGAAGATAGAGGCCACTGTGGTGCGTATTGCCAAGGAATGGATTTTTCTCGACCTTGGCGCCAAGAGTGAAGGCGCGGTGGCTAAAATCGAATTCACCGACGGCGAGGGCAATCTGACCGTGGCGGAAGGCGACCGGGTGCAGGTCTATTTCCTTTCCGAGAAGAACAACGAACGGTTGTTCACCTCAAAAGTAAGCGGTGGCGCTTTGGCCGGTCATCTGGACGAGGCTTACCGCAGCGGCATCCCGGTTGAGGGCACGGTGACCGGTGAGACCAAGGGCGGATTTGAGGTGCGGTTTTCCGGGAGCGTCAGGGCTTTTTGTCCTTTTTCCCAGATGGAGATACGGAGAATCGAAAACGGCGAGGAATATATCGGCAAGAAGTTTTCTTTCAAGATCACAAAGTTCAGCGAGCACGGCAAGAACATCGTCGTTTCCCGCCGGGCCTTGCTTGAGGAGGAACGTGTCCGGCAGAAGGAGGCTCTGCAGGAATCCCTGGCTGTCGGCCAGACCGTCAAGGGCGTTATCACCTCCATCCGCGATTTCGGCGCCTTTGTCGATATCGGCGGCATCGAAGGGTTGATTCCGGTTTCCGAGATTGCCTGGGGAAGGATCGAGGATATCCATGAACGGATCAGCGTGGGGCAGGAAGTAACTGTCACCGTGCTCAAGCTCGACTGGGATCAGGACCGTTATTCGTTCAGTCTCAAGGATTCCCTGCCTGACCCCTGGGAAGGAATCAGCGGGCTGTTCTCCGAAGGCAGCATTGTCACGGGCAAGGTTGTGCGTTTAACGGAATTCGGCGCCTTTGTCACACTTGCTCCCGGCATCGACGGGTTGGTGCATATCTCCAAACTCAGCGCCGGGCGACGTATCAGTCATCCCCGTGAGGTTGTCCAGGTGGGCGATGCCCTTGAAGTGAAGATTGACAGCGTGGATTCGGAGAAAAAGCGGCTGTCACTCTCCCTGCCGCTGCCTGCCAAGGCTGACGGGCAGGAGTCCGGCAAGTCCGGCAGCAGAAAGGATAAAGGGGCGGGAGAGGGTGAAAATAGGGACGATTTTCGCCAGTATATCGCGGAAAAGAAGAAAGATTCCAAGCCCATGGGAACCTTTGCCGACTTGTTCAACAAGGGAAAGTAGGGAAGGGGCGCAACCTGCGCGTTTCAGGGCGTTTTCCGCGTGACGCCGCTCATCCTTCTACTGATTCAGGATGAGCGGCGACATTGAATGCTGGAACGATTTCTGATCATTCGCCTTGAGGCTTTCGGGGGATTGCGTAAGCGCTGTCTTCCCGGAAAATGCATAATGCATGCTTGTCTCCCGGACCGGGAGAGTGTTTCTCAGCGTCAGCAGCTGTCGTTTATGTCCCGGCTGTTTGCTGCCCATCTATACAGATAGTCGTTCAGCTTCATCTGCTGGTCCAGGTTGATGCCTTCCCAGGCGCCGGTCTTGGCGCATTTCGGGGAGCGGGTTTCAAAAACCCGGTTCCACCCGGCCGAGGTTTTTGATTCCACCCAGAGAAAGGGGGCGCCCTTGTCATTGCCGCGGGTGTGGCACCCTTTGCAGACATCCTTGAACAGTTTGCCTCCTTCGCCCCATGGGCGGCTATCCCATTCCAGCGGACCATCACTGAGAACCCGGCAGGTCTGGGTTGTTGCGTCAAAGCGCGTTTGAGGGGCGGCGTTCGCCTGGCTGGTGAAAGCGGGAACAAGGAGCAGGGCTGCGAGGGACATCGCGAAACGATTCATTGAAAACCTCCTGATTTTTTTGTACCAAACAATATAATATAATGTAGGTTATAATCCTGAATTTAAATGAGTCAATCGTTTTTATTGATCGAACGGTAAAGAAAGCATCGGGGGGGATCCGTGGCGCGCACAAAAAATTTCGACGAGAATCAGGCGCTTGATGCTGCATTGCGTCTATTCTGGGCAAAGGGATATACAGCGACTTCGCTGCAGGATCTGGAAAAGGGGATGGGGTTGAACCGGGCCAGTATTTACAACGCCTTCGGCAACAAGCGCAGCCTGTTCAAGAAGTGCCTGAGTCTTTATGTCGAACGTGTCGAGGCAATGCTCGAAGGGGTTGTCCGAGCAGCGACTTCATCCCGAGAGGCGATCAAGAACTGGTTGGCCTGTGTTATTGATTTCCAGTTCAATCCGGAAACGCCAGGCGGCTGCCTGGTGATTCTTTCCGCGCTTGAACGTCACCAGCATGACCCCGCAACCAGGGAAATTGTAATGGCGCTGTTCCGCCGTGAACGGGAAGTGCTGCGGAAGGTTCTTGAGGAAGGGGTGCGGCGGGGGGAATTCCCTGCAGATTTTGACTGCCTCGGCGTGGCTTGGGCAATCACTGCGTCAACTTCGGGGATGGTTGTTCTTGCCATGGCGGACCTGCCGGTGAGCGTTCTTCAAGAGGTGCTGCGTTCAACTCTGCGGTTGCTTGAGGAAAAATAGGTTTGAGCTGTCCCTTGGTTTCAGCGCGTTGCGCACTGCCTGGGCTAAATCCCGCACTGAAACCGGTTTCATCAGGTAAGTCCTGATTCCCATGGCCTGGGCTTGTTCTTTATTGATCAGCTCACTGAAGCCGGTGCAGAGGATAACAGGCAGATCCGGTCTTATGATCAGGACCTTCTGAGTCAATTCCAGACCGGTAAGGCCGGGCATGGTCATGTCGGTGATCATCAGATCAAAGGCTTTCGGGTTATCTTCGATGAGGGACAGGGCTTCCAGGCTGCTTCCGGAAACAGTTACCCGGTATCCGAGATTTTGCAGGATATCCTGCAGCATGGCGGTGATTTGCCCCTCGTCGTCCACCACCAGCAACCGCTCCGTTCCGGTTGGGATTGGCTCCCCGCAGACCGCTTCGATCGCCGGGTCGGGCATTTCCGGCAATCTGGGCAGATAGACATGAAAATTCGTGCCTTGGCCTGGTTCGCTGTATGCGGTGATCTGCCCCTTGTGACTTTTGACAATGCCGTGGACCACGGAAAGCCCAAGCCCGGTTCCTTCTCCTGTTGCCTTGGTGGTGAAGTAGGGTTCAAAAATGCGTGCCAGGGTTGTTCGGTCCATGCCGCAACCGGTATCGCTGACCTCGAGCAGCACATATTCTCCGGGTGCAAGCTCGGCGCTGATAACCTTACTGTCTTCCTCCCCTATGGTAGTGCTCATAAGACTCACCCCCATCACCCCGCCTTTTTCCCGCATTGCCTGGTAGGCGTTGGTGCAGAGGTTCATGATGATCTGGTGTAGCTGGGTCGGGTCAGCCATGACGGCTCCGCAACTACTGCTAATTTTTTCGCGTATTTCAATGGTTGACGGCAGAGAGGCCCGCAGCAGCTTGAGCGCCTCCTTTACCACCAGATGGGGTTGCAGAGGTTTTCTTTCCTTGGGGGATTGACGGCTGAAGGCGAGGATTTGTTGGACCAGATCCTTGGCTCGCAGGGCGGCCTTAATGATTTGCTGCAGGTCGGTGGCCATGGCGTCGTGCCGGGAAATCCTGGTCAGCGCCAATTCGCTGTAGCCGAGGATTGGGGACAGGATGTTGTTGAAGTCATGGGCAATGCCGCCGGCCAAGGTGCCGATGGCTTCCATCTTTTGGGATTGCCTCAGGCGCTCCTCCATCTGTATTTGTCCGGTGATGTCTTTGGCGATGTGGACAAAACCGGTGAGCCCGGTCGCATCGACAAGGGGAAAAGAGGCCGCGGTAAAGGTCTTTCCCAGATTTTCGTGGCAGATGTTTGCACGGTGGTTGCTCAAATCCATGCGGGCGAGAACCTCGGGGCAACCGGCGCAGGGCTCGGATCCTCCTCGGAAGATCTCGTAGCAGTATTTGCCGAGCAGTTCCTCCGTGGGTGTGCCGAACAGGGCTCCGGCCGCCTTGTTCGCCCGGATGATCCGCATCTCATGGTCATGGATGGTTACGACATCATCAATGGCGTCAAATGTTTTTTCCCACTGTTCCTTGATGTTGCGGATCTCAATCTCGGCGAGTTTCTGTTTGAGGATGGCCCAGACGCTGTTCATGTACAGGGAGAGCTGGTTGGCGTCTGTCTGATCGTAGGGCTGTTCTTTGTTGCCGACACCGATGATGGCCACGATGCGTTCCCCATCAAAAACCGGAACACTCATGTGACGGAGCACGGGGAAGTGTCCTTCCGGGTATCCCTTGCGGTTAGGTGCGTTCGGATAGTCGTTGTGGATCACCGGTTGTCGGAGCCGGACGCAGTCGGCCCAGATTCCGGCCTTTTCCACCGGATAATGCACCAATTTCGAGGCCGAGCATTCAGTCCGCACTTTTTCCGACCAGGAAAATAGTTCGATGGCTTGTTGATCCTCATCCATGAAATGGAGATAGCCCACCGTGCTGCCGGTGAGTCGTACGGCATTGGCCAGGGCCTGATCGGCCAACGCATCTCTTGAGGTCCATGGATGCCGGGCAAGATCGAGCAGGGCTTTGGTCTGTTCTTCCTCGCGCCTGGTTTTCTCTTCGGTCTCCTTGAGGGCGGTGATGTCGGTGGCGATTTCCAGCCGAACCAGGCGACCATCGGTCCAGGGGATAGCCCGGTCCTGGATATGGAACCAGCGGCCTGTGATGGTGTTGCGAAAATCCCAGACGTGGATTTCAGCCGGAGTTCCTGCGGGGGTAACGAGCAAGCTGTTGGTGCAGAAAGGACACGGCCCGGTCTGGCCGGCCTGAATGGTCTGCCAGCAGGTGGTGCCGGTGATGTCACCAAGGATGTCCCTGCAGTAGCGGTTGACAAAAAGCACCTCGTAGGTCTGCATGTCGGCTACATAGACCATGGCTTCCAGGCTGTCCAGAATGGTTTTCAGCATGGTGTGGGAGGCGGCAATCCTGTGGTGGATAGCCAGTTGCCGCTCGAGTTGCTGGTTTAAGGCAGAGAATCGGTTGCTTGCGGTTTTTGCCTGGGAACAGCGGAGAAAAATCAGGGGGGAATCTGCGGACTCGCCATGTATTCTGTAGCCGAAACAACTGTATCGGAGAATCTGGCCATTTGGCGCAGCAAGGGAAAGGGAGCCCGGCATCTGCTGTCTGTTTCTGACGCAGATGGCAAGATAGTCGGAGACAGCTTCAGCGGATTCCTGGACAAATTCGTTGAGGTTGTGTCCTGCTGCCTGCTGGTGCGGCATCCGGAGCATTCCCCCGCCAGCAGGGTTGGCCACAACGATTTCGCCATTTTGGGTGAGAAGGAAGCAAGCGTCCGGCCACGGGCCGCTCAAGTCGGCAAACAACTCGGTCAGCATTTATTATTTCCCGTAATATTCCCGGCCTTGCGCTGCCTCTGCATCGGAATTCTGCTGCAGATGGACAACAATGAGGCAGCGGCTGCAGCCCGAGGCAATGGTTTCCTCAAGCACCACCTTGGCATAACCCAGATTGGCAGAAGTGATGACTCCGAAGACGTTGGAGGTCATCATGCACATGGAGGGCCGGTCCAGCACCTTGTCTTCAAAGGGGCAGGTTGTGCTTTCCAGGATGATTTTTGCGTGGTCCTGTTCCATGATGGAAAAGTTTCCGTGGATTCTTTGCTTCAGGTCGACGAGAACTTCCCCCACCTGCTGAAGATTAAGCCTGGTTACGCCCATCTCCTTGGTGTAGAGGGCGTTGATCCAGTCTCCCATGTGCTGTCCGACCAGACTGATGTAGCCGGCAGCTTCCTCGTAACCGACCACCTCTTCCAAGGTTCCGGCCAACTCACGGATGAGAGTTCTAAGGAAAATATCCCGATCCAGAGGGATGTGGAGTTGACGCACTGCTGACGCCTGGGCCATGGCCGTGCTCCCGTGTTTATGATGAAGGATGGTGGGGCGATTCCCGGTCGCTCAAAATGCTGTCTGTATGAGCATTATCCGGTGGGCTGAGAAGGAAAGTCAAGGGAAAGATAAGGAGGGTTCAGCGGCTGTTCTGCCGCTGACGGACGACTTCAAAAAGAATGACCCCCGCAGCCACCGAGGCGTTGAGGGAGTTGAGGCTGCCTGCCATGGGGATGGATACCAGTTCGTCGCATTGCTCGCGGACAAGCGGGCGCATGCCTTTGTCTTCGCCGCCGATGACCAGACAGACAGCGCCTGAGAATTTGGTCTCATAGACGGTGCGTTTGGCCTCGCCCGCCGCCCCATATACCCAGAACCCTTTTTCTTTAACGCCCTGCAGAGTTGTGACGAGGTTTGTGACCAGGCAGAGTTGCAGGTGGGCCATGGCTCCGGCCGCAGCCTTGGCTGCGGTGGCGTTGAGCGGGGCCGAGCGGTCCTTGGGCAGGATGATGCCGGTTGCCCCGGCTGCCGCGGCGCTGCGGATGATGGCCCCGAGATTGTGCGGGTCCTGGATGGAGTCAAGCGCTACGATGAGCGGCTGTTCTTCCTCTCCGGCTTTTTTCAGCAGTTCGTGCAGGCTGCAGGTGGCGATGGGCGCTGTTTTTGCCAGCACGCCCTGGTGGGTTTTGTCCGGCGAACTGGGGAACCGTTGGCCCGGGAGAAAACGGACTTTGACTCCCTGTTCCTGGGCTAGGGCGATGATTTCCTGGAGTTTGGCCCCGCCCTTGCCCTGCTGGATAACCACCTCCCGAACTTTTTTGGGCTGAAGCCGCAACATTTCGAGGATGGGATGAATGCCCCAGAGGATATCATCGTTGTCCGTTGGGTTGCCCATGGGGTCTCCAAGATAAAGATGGTCTTGCGATAACTCGTCACACCGGTGAAAGCCTGTGTCCAGTTTTTCCGTAACAACCTAAAGACACTGGATTCCGGCTTACGTCGGAATGACGGACATGGCGATTTTTGCTTTTTTCGAATGCAGCGGAAAAATGGCCGAGATTATTGAACGGCAAAGCCCAAGGCAACGAGATCGATGGGCTGACCGGCCGGGTTGCGTCGGGCCTTGCAGCGTTCCGCGATGATCACTGAGCGCAGAACCTCCACGGCTTCATCCAGCCGGTCATTGATCACCAGATAATCGTAGCGGTCGGCATCTTCCATTTCCCGACGGGCATTGTTGAGGCGCAGCTGCACGGTTGCCTCCGGGTCGGTGCCTCTCCCCCGCAAACGTTTTTCAAGTTCGGCCAGGGAGGGCGGTGCGATAAAGATAAAGACGGCGCCGGGGTGTCCGCAGTCGCGGAGCTGCCGGGCTCCCTGGACATCGATATCGAGAAAAACGTCAATTCCTTTTGCCTGCTGGTCTTCAATGGCTTTCCGGCTGGTGCCGTAGAGATTGCCATGCACCTCGGCCCATTCGAGAAAGGCCTGGCTTCCGCGCATTTCTTCAAAGGCAATGCGATCGACAAAGTGGTATTCCCGACCGTTGCTCTCGCCAGGGCGCGGGGTTCTGGTGGTATGCGATACGGAAAAAGCAAGGTTGGGCAGGGATGCCAGCAATTTCTTGAGGATGGTGGACTTGCCCGCCCCGGAAGGCGCGGAAATGACAAAAAGATTGCCCCGGTTCATTTGGACGCCTTTTCCGGCTGCTCGTCATCGTGCCTGTCATAAGAGGCCATGAAGCGCAGGGTGATGGTTTCCGGCTGAACCGAGGAAAGGACAACATGGTTGCTGTCCAGTATAATGATGGAGCGGGTCCGGCGGCCTTCGGTTACATCGATGAGCCGTTTCTGCTCCTTGGCTTCTTCGCGCAGCTTTTTCATGGGGGATGATTTGGGGTTCACCACCGCCAGCACCCTGCTTGCAAGCACGGAGTTGCCGAATCCCACGTTGATCATTCTTTGGTCCGACATGGCGTGTCACCTGTTGCTGGAATCGAAAAACATACCGATTCTATTCGATGTTCTGGATCTGTTCCCGGAGTTTTTCCACCTCGGTCTTCAACTCCACCGTGAGATGGGCGGTGGGCGCGTCGCTGATCTTTGAGGCCAGGGTGTTGATCTCGCGCAGAAATTCCTGAAGAAGGAAATCAAGCCTGCGGCCGGCGGGCTCAGTCGCTTCAAGAAAGCCGGAAAACTGGCTGATGTGGCTCCTGAGCCGAACCACTTCTTCGGTGACATCGGCCTTGTCGGCCATGATCGCCACTTCCTGGGCCAACCGGATGGGGTCAAGGTCAACCCCTTGCAGGAGGTTGGCCAATCTTTCTTTGAGCTTGTCAGTCCTTTTCTGGACAATGGAGGGAATATCCTGGGCAATCGTCTCCACGGTCTTGGCGAATTCCTCCAGTCGCCGGCTCAACTCGGTTTTGAGGGTCGCACCTTCCTGTTCCCGCATGGACCGGGACATGTTCAGCGCTTGGGCAAGGGCTTCGGAGACCTGCGGCCAGACCGCCTCAAGGTCTTCTTCCTCCTCGTGGGCAACGATGATATCCTTGTAGGTCTGGATCATGGCCAGGGTCGGGCTGTCGGGCAGCGAGAGATCCTGGCGGATGGTTTCAAGGCATTGCTGATAATCGCGAGCCAGCGCCAGGTTGGCGGCAAGACGGATACCGTCGCCGGTTTCAGCTCCGGGATTTATAAAGACATCCACATGCCCCCGGCTGTAGTGGGAGCCGATTTCTTTTTTGATCCGGTCTTCAAGGCCGAGATATTTGCGGGGGATCTTGATGCTCAGATCGAGAAATTTATGGTTTACCGAGCGGACTTCCACGGTCCAGCTTCTCGCACCGGTTTGGGATTCTCCCCGGCCGTAACCGGTCATGCTCAACGGTCTGTTCATCCGATTGCCTCAAGAAGTTCGGCGGTGGAGGCTGTTGCCGTGCCCACCTTGCCCACCACGATGCCTGCGGCGAAATTGGCGATGGTTGCGGCATCGGCTGCGGAAAGGCCCACGGCCAATCCCAAGGCCAGGGTGGCGATCACCGTGTCGCCTGCGCCTGTTACATCGTATACTTCTTTGGCCATGGTTGGAATGGTGAAAAGAGGGTGACCCTTCTCGTACAGGGCCATGCCCGCTTCGCCTCTGGTGATAAGAACGGCATCGCTCGCAAGTTTTTTCTGGAGGAGGTGGGCCGCGGTCTCAAGGTCGTTTTCTGTTTTGATGACCATGTCGGCCATGCGTTCGGCTTCGTGCAGGTTGGGAGTGATGATGGTTGCTCCGCGAAAGCGTTCCGGCCGCTGGGGTTTCGGGTCGATGATGAGCGGAATTTTTCTGTCCTTGGTCCGGTTTCGCAGATGATCCATCAAAGGCAGATTGATCATGCCCTTGTTGTAGTCCGAGACGATGATTGCGTCGAAGCTGTCAAGATGGTCGTCGATGAATCGGCAGATTTCCGCCAGTCGCTCCGGGCTCGGCTCTCCGGTTTTTTCCCTGTCAAAGCGGACAACCTGCTGGTGCTGGGCCACGATGCGGGTCTTGAGGGTGGTGGGCCGGTTGGCTGTCCGGACGATGCCGGCGGCAGGGGAGCCGAGTTCCGCCAGCAGACCCAAAAGGTGGTCGCCCATGGCATCATTGCCGATCAGTCCGCAAAGGGAAGCCCGACTGTTCTGGGAATAGATGTTGTTCAGGACGTTGGCCGCTCCTCCCAACAGCAGGTTTTCGTGGGTGACATCCACGACCGGCACAGGCGCTTCCGGGGAAATTCGGGAAACGGAACCCCAGATGAAATGATCGACAATGATGTCGCCGAGAACCAGAATATTGGCTGTGCTGAATTTTTCAACTGCATCGCGCAGCTGTTTTTTCTTTGTGCTGGACAAGGTCACGAACCGGCTCCTGAGGTCATGTTGCAGGGTGGGCAGGTTGCAACGATAAGCGCAACATGCCGGAAGAATACGAAAAAAGCAATTATAGACTTCTTGGGGGGCTTGGGCAAGTAAAGAAATGGGTTTCCGCGTGTTGTCTTCCATTCCGGGAAAAACTGAAAAAAAGGCCCTGCCGGGGATGGTCCCGGCAGGGCCTTGCACAGCAAAACAGGCGCGGTAAAGCGTCTGCTTCCTAAGGAGCGGTGGAATTAATCCTTGATTTCACACTTGCCCTGTTCGCATTCCACATCAGCGATCAGGACGCGGCTCTTGATGCCGACCTTGTCCAGGGCGGCTTTAGCCATTTCCGCCCGCGCTCCGGTGGAGCAGTGGATCAGCATTTCCTTGCCTTTGGGCAATTCGCCGAAACGCTTTTCGATCTCATCCAGGGGGATGGAAATGGAATTCTTGAGTGCGCCGCCCTGGACCTCGTCTTTGGTGCGGACATCAAGAATGGCCTGAGTTTCGCTGCCTTCCATAACCTTCTTGAATTCGGCCAGGCCTACCTCGTTTTTGCCCAGCTGACGAACCCATTTGATGGCAGCGGGAGTCGGGCCGGTAGCCAGTTTCTTGCCTGATGCCGACCAGGATTTGTCGCCACCCGGCCAGATGGAGACGGTCTTGACGCCCCAATCCTTGATCGTCTCATATCCTTTCTGTGCCTCGACAAAAGAGTTGGCATAGACAACAACAGGAGCTTTGATCGGGAAGCCGTCTTCCTTGGATGCCAGGGAAGCCATGGGGATATTGTGCGCCCTTGGGATATGACCAGCCTCATATTCCTCCTTGGTGCGCAGATCAACCAGAACGATGTTGCCTGTCTGCACAAATTTTTCAGAGGCGGTCAGGCTCTTGCCGGCTTTTTTCCAGCCGGGAACGCCTTCAAGCATGACATGTACGTTGTTGTAACCCATTTTTTTCGCCAGACCGGCGGAATTGGGGCTCATGCCTCAGGTGTACCCTCCGCAGTAAAAAATAAGCTGCAGGTCTTTCAGTTTGGCATCTCCGGGCAAGTGGGCAGCGCCGGTATCTTTCAGAACTGTCTCAGGAATAGAGATCGCGGTGGGGATGTGTGCCTCGTGATAACGCGGTGCCGGCCGGGAGTCGATCAGCACGTATTTGCCTTCTTCCGGGCCCATGGCGATGAGCTTTGCAAGTTCGGCGGATTTCATCTCCTTGACGCCTTCAGGCAGACTGGCAAGCTTGGGCTTGATGACCGTGGCGAACCTGTCGGCGCCCCGCATTTCAAACTGGATGACTGCTGCTTCGCCCTCGTCCGCATGTTCGAGTCCGGTGGTTTTGTCATCGAATTTGAGGAATTCGTTCTTGCCCTTTACCTCAATGGAGATGGTCTTGGCTTTGTTGGACTTGCCGGTTACTTTTCCGGCAAAGGAATTTTCATTCTGGGCGGCCTTCGGGGCAGGATCCGCGGCAAAGGCTGCGGACGAACCGGAAAGGCTCGGACCGCTTACCAGGAGCCCGGTAAGCAGCAAAAATGGAATCCATTTGCGCAACTGTTTGTTCTGCATGTTTTTCTCCTTGGGAAAGTAATGATTATCCGTTCACGGTGCTTTCGGTGTTGCTCTTTTTTAGTTTCCTCCCTCGTTGATGTCCATCTTGTGGTGATAAGCAATCCAGAGCCTTATGAACGCTCCGAAGCAAGGCTGCCGGTTCAAAGGGCTTGGTTATGCAAGCCAGGCAGCCATGCTCTTTAAAAGCATCGATCGATTGGTCTTCTATCTCTTCGGCCAGAATGAGATAGGGGATGGCAAGTCCGCATACGGACAGAGCATGCATGAAGGATTGGCATGCCTCATGCGTTGTCGAATCCAAATCAACAATCATGAGGTCAACGCCCTGAGGGTCGTTGGCTAAATTCCCGGCCACGGCCAGCGCTTCTTCCCTGGTATCGGCGAGACTTACCCGATAATCCTCCTGCTTGAGCATGAGGCTGAGGCTGTGCTGCAGATTCGGTTTGCTCTCGACTAAGAGTATATGCTGGGTAGACATGCGCCTGTTGTTGTAAAGTTATTTTGCTGCTAACAGATGATGTCTAATTTGAAAGCAAGATGGATGCCAGTGGTGGTGAGATATGTGTATCTTCTTGAATTAAGGAGGGATGTTTTATGTGTGGCAGGGCGGGCGTGTTGCGAACGGATGCAAGGAAGTTTGCCGCGAAGGGGGCTTAATGCTTGGGGGTGCGATTCACCCTTCATTCATCCCGGTCCGCCTGTTTGAGGCGCCAGTTCAGGGCTTGTCGGGTGATACCGAGCATTTCCGCGGCAATGGCCTGGTTGCCGTTGGCCCGGTTCAGGGCCTCAAGCACCAGAAGGTATCCCGCTTCTTTAATTGATGGGAGTTGAGGCAGATCGGCGAAAGGGGTCAGGGTTTCCGGATGTTTTTTGATTTCATCTTCCAGGTTGGGCCGTCTCTGCCGGAGGTAATCCTTGAAGGAATCCATGGACATGGTGCGGTTCTTGTGGGTGCTGAGCGCATCAAAAACCATGTTTTTGAGTTCCCGGATGTTGCCGGGGAAATCATAGGTGCCCAGCAGGGAGATCAGTTCCTTGGGAAAGGTCGGTTTTTTCTTGTTAAGCCGGGTTGCGGCCTCGTTAAAAAAATAATCGACCAGCAGTGGCAGATCGTCCAGCCTTTCCCGAAGGGGAGGAATATGGATGCGGTGCGCATGGAGCCGGTAATACAGATCCCTGCGGAATGTGGCGCCTTCCTGCATTTCCTGAAGGTTCTGGTGGGTGGCGAAGATCATCCTGCAATCAGTGCGTTTGGGGATATCCGAACCCAGGGGCAGATATTCTCGCTCCTGAAGAAGGCGCAGCAGCTTGGTCTGCGAAAGCGGGGAGAGATCGCCGATTTCATCGAGGAAAAGGGTGCCGCCTGCTGCCTGCTCGATCAGTCCGCCCCTGGTTTGGTCAGCCCCGGTGAAGGCCCCTTTCTTGTGGCCGAACAGGGTATCGGCGAACATGGTGTCGTCCAGTCCCGCCACATTCACCGGCACAAATTCGCCGCGCCGTTTGCTTAAAGAGTGCAGGGCCTGGGCAATAAGCTCTTTGCCGACCCCTGTTTCTCCGGAGATCAACACCGGTTCGCTGGTGTTGGCGATGGATTCCATGTACTGGAATATGGATCGCATGCCCTTGTTGTGGGTGGTGATACGGCTGAAGGCCTCGGGGTGGTCAAGCTTGTCCTTGAGGAAGTGCTCTTTGAGCAGATCGTTTTCCTGGCGCAGGAGACTGAGGTCAACGGCTCTCTTAACCCCGGCGATGAGCCGGGTTTCTTCGCTGACTTTTGTGTAATAGTCAAAGGCCCCGAGTTTCATGCACCGTACCGCAGTGTCTACCAGGTCCAGACCGGTGATGATAAGCACCGGAATCAGCGGGTATTCCTGGACAATGCTGGGCAGCAATTCTTCCCCGGAGAGATGGGGCATGGTGAGATCAAGGACGATCACCCCCACTTCTTCGCCGGACAGGATATCCATGACCTTGCGGCTGTCCGAGCAGCATCGGATATTGGTTAAGCCCTTGGAGCGCAGGGTCAGGCTGAAGCTGTGCAACCAGGCCTCTTCATCGTCGACCAGCAGAATGGGGCGAAAAGGGGTGAGCTGATTGTCCATGAGAAAATCCTCCTGAAATTTCGTGCCGGCACAGGGCCGGGGATGTCGCTGTCTACCCTACCCGGCTTGAGTCGTTTTGTCATCCGGCTTTGAAAGGAGAGAGGCTTCGTCCCCATCTCGCCATGCAGGAAAAGAGATGGTCGCGGTGGTCCCTGTCTCGGGAGTCGAGGTGAACCGCAGTCTGCCCTGGTGTTCCTTGATGATTCCGGCGGATACGGAGAGGCCGAGGCCGGTGCCGCCGTATGATCGTTTGGTGGTGAAGAACGGGTCCGTGATCCGGTTGATGATTTCCTCTGAAATTCCCGTCCCGCGGTCGTGAACGGAAACTTCAACCTCATCGCTGTTTTCAACATGGCGCGAGGCGATTGTGATCGAAGCTTCCTTGGTGGCAAGGGCCTCGCAACTGTTCTGGATCAGATTGATCAGCACCTGCTCAAGCCGCTGCCTGTTTCCACGGATGGGCGGTAGATCCGAACTCAGGTCGGTCTTGAAATTGCTGGTGGCATTCTTGATTTTGTTGTGGTTGAGGCGTACCGCCGTCTGGATGATCTCGTTGATGTCCAGCTGTTCCATGTGGCGGGTCGTGTCCTGCCGGGCGTAATCCTTGAGGTCATGGACAATGTTTTTGATGCGCCTGGCGCTTTCTTCCAATTCCAGAAAAAGGCGGGGGATCTGTTCGCTCATTTCGCTGTAAAGAAGGCCGGCGATGAGAAAGTCGCCGTTTTCTTCGGCATATTCGTCGAGAATGGGTTTGGCGCTTTCCCATGCCTTGAAAAGCATGGAATTGTTCAGCATGGCGATGCTGTTTGGGTTATTGATTTCATGGGCTACGCCGGCTATGAGTACGCCCAGTGAAATCATCTTGTCGGCCTGGACCAGCTGCTGCTGCTGGAGCCGGACCTCATCCTCGGCCCGCTTGCGCTCGGTGATGTCACGGATAATCCAGATGGAATGCCACTGATCTTTGATCCGAGCTTCTGAAAGCGAGAGTTCGATGGGTAATTCCGTGCCGTCCTTGCGTCTGGTGATGAGTTCGATGGTTTCGCGGATAGGCCCGTCGCTGGCCTGGTTTGTCTTGAGGGAATCCTTATGGCTTGACTCCGCGAGGCGCGGCGAGATGAGGGTGTGGATCGGTTTTCCCAGCGCTTCTTCTGCGCTGAATCCGAAAATCTCCCTGGCGGCTTCGTTCCAGTACGAGATGTTGCCGCGATGATCCATCATGGCGATGGCGTCCTGGGCCGAGGCGGTGAGGTTTCTAAACTTATCCTCGCTTTGTCGCAGATCGGCTTCCGCCACTTGCTGTTTTGTTCTGGTTGCCGCATAGTGGCGGGCAAGGGTCGTAAGCTCCTCGGCAAGGTTGACCACTTCCCGGGGGCCGGTCCAGCTGAATTGCACGTTTTCCCGGCCTTTGTTCAGGATGGAGTCCAGTCCGGTGAGAATCGAATCCTTGATCCGGTCGATTTTTTTGGCGATGGCATTGGCGATGAGCGAAACGATGACGGCAATGCTGATTACAATCCAGATAATATTGTAGATCAGGGAAAGTTTCCATTCCCTGGCGGCGCTGCGGTCCACGGGGGAGCCGAGCCACAGGGTCGGAGGAAGATTGTCGTTGAAGATGAGGGGAAGCCAGATGAGGCTGTGGCCCGAGGTGTTCTCCCAGACGAAGGGGTGGTCATCCGTCATGCGGTCGGCAATATCCGGGAAGAGGGCGGGAAGGTCGGCCCCGGAGGCCATGGGGTGTGGGGTTTCCAGGGCGGGAAAAGAAGTCGGGACATGGACAATCTCGCCTGAAACCGTTGCCCAGCAGGAATTTTTATGGGCATCCAGGAACAGTTCGGTCGCAATGTCCATGACAACCACGCCTGCCGCAGTCCCATCCATTCCGGGGATTGGCGTTGCCAGGCTGAGTCGGGCGTTGTCGGGCTCGTTTTGATCCGTGGCAAAAAGCGCTTCAACCTCGGATTCCTTGAGCGCCAGCCCCTTTTGAAACAAAGGATGCCGGATTGTCTCTTTATTCGGGGTGTCCGGAGCGACTTCAAGCGGGGAGGGGATGATCGGCGCCAGTGGGTCTTCGCCGGGCGGCATGGGATCACCGCTCCGGCGCAGGTGAAACAACTGGTTGCCATTGGTGTCGAGCAATCGGACACCGAGGATTACCGGATCGTTGCCTATCTGGCCGATAAGCAGGTGCATGAGCCGTCGGCGCCCGGCAGGGTCCATGGGCAAGGGGACGAGTCCTGCGGTCATGGGGGTGGTCGCCGCCTGGAGAAGGCTCTTTCTGATGCATTTCACCCGGGCGTTGAGGGAAACGAAGTTGCTTTCAGCTTGGGCGGAGGTTCGTTTTTTTTCAACCGACTCATGCTGGTTGATGTGGGACCTGAGATTGACTCCGACCAGAGTGAGAATGGGCAGAATGCCAAGGGCAAGGAGGATGATGAAGATTATGGTCCGCAGTCTCATGGGGTGCTCTGGTCGGCGTTTGTATTGCGAAAAGGGTGGCACACTGTTTCCTTGGCTGTAAGGGAAACATTCTTCAAAGGAGGGATAGTATCATGAAAGACATTTTGATTGCAATCACCGGGGCTGATCTTGATTTCGATTCGGTCCGGAATATGGCCGGGATCGTTGCCCGACAGGAGAACGGAGAGACGGATTGCCTCGCATGGTTTGACGGGCCAAGGAATACCCATTCGCCCGGCAGTGTGCAATGCGAGATTAAAGGCAGGCCGGGATGGGAGGTTTACGGAGAGAATCATGGCGGAAGGGTGAGGATTATTTTCAATCAGGGGGAGTATGTGTTTATCCACAGTTGAAGGGTATGTCACAAGAACTCTCGGGGGCTCAAGGTGAGCGGTGGGCATCGTAATGTGTTGCTCATCGTTTGTGCTGAGCGTGCCGAAGCCTCCGCCCGGGGATGCAGATTTTTTGCGAACATCACATTGAGCGGGCAGTTTTTTTATGATGCCGTAGTCGGGCTTACAATTCCCTGTCGGTGTCTGTTTCCAGTACTTCGGTGAGCTTCTGGCGGAACAGTATCTGCTTTGCCTCCCAGGGAGCCACGGAAAAGTCCATCTCTCCGGCGGGACTTTTTCTTTCGACCCGGTAACACCAGAATCCATTGGCAGTCCGCATGACCCGGCTTGTTTCCAGGGGGGCAAGCCGGGCAAGTTCCTGATCCTGAATATCCAGCGGATCAAGAAAACGGGGAGCAAGCTGGCCGTCCATGGTTTTGCTGCTGTCCTGGGACATCTCCTTGGCCAGCGTGGCAAAATCTTCTCCGGCCAGGAGCTGGTGGCGGGCTTTTTCGCAAATCGCCTCCTGTTCCTGTCGGCGGGCAGGGCTGTCCATGGGATTGATGTAGCGGAAGATCCCTCTCAATTGCACCCTCTCAGGCAGAATGGCCGGAGTGTTCTTCAGTTCTTTGAGGGTTTGCGGGATAGTATGTTGCCGGGCATGTTCATATTCGCGCAGCCGCTCGGCAAGGCGGGCTTCCGGATTGTTTTGTGAGGCTGATCCGCTCAGGGCCTTGGTGACAATGTTTCCCAGTGTTTGCAGGTTCGGAGGCAGAATGGCGGAGGAGGCTGCAATGAGGGGGGCTTCTTGAAGTGACTCTGTTCTGGCCATGAAATTTCTGCGGGGAAGGCGGGCGGCCTCGACGTATGGCTGTGCCTCCGCTTTTTTCAGGAGATGGCCCAGGCTGAAGAGGGCGACACCTGCATAATCGTTTTCCCCTGCAATCTTCGCTTCTTTTTCAAGCTGTTCCGGATCTTTGTCTGCTGCGCCAAGCCCGGCCCAGAGCGCGACGTTGCGGGTGCGGGAAGTGTTTTGGGCGATCTGCCGGAGTTGGGCGTCCACCCGGTCGGTATCTCCGAAATAGGCCATGGGGTAGAGGGCGTCCACCAGGCCTTCCGCTGCCCAGGCCTGCCATTCCTGCCCGTTTTCCAGGTAAGCGGCTGAGGGTTCCGGAAAAACGGCGACCGAGAGGGCTGGCCTCGGTGGGCTCCGGTGGTTCATGGCTTGCCGTACATCCCTGACCAGTTGAGTAACCTGACCGGCGCGGAATTCATTCCAGAAAAGCGCTGCCGTGGTAAGAATCCTGTCCGCCGGGGGCTGTTTTCCCTCAAGCCATGCGGTTACGGTCTCGGAATTGAGTCGTTCCGGCAGAAATCGCGGGTCAATACCCCAAAGTTGCTCGAATTTTTCGGCAAGTGCGTCGTTTTTTCCGTAGCCGGGGCCGGGGTAGCGGATGAAGTCAAGATGGATTCCGGCTACCGGATAGCGGTCCAGCAACTCCTGAACGACCTGAACAAAGAGAGCCCTGTATTCTGCCGAGGAAGGGTCGGCATAGTTGCCTTCGATCCAGCCGAGGCGCCTCTCCCGCTCGGAATAGCTGGAAACCGGCCGACCGTTATTGTCGGTGAGAATCCATGGCTGGTCCGGGTGTCCGGGGTGGTCCTGGTTTTCCGGCGGGTTGCTTCCGCCCCACAGGTAAAAGACATTGAGCCAGGCGTGGAGGGGCAGGGGGGCGCAATCGGAAAGCAGTTGGGCCAGCGGGTCGAAATCCGCCGGAGCCCGGGCCAGATTCTCGGCGCGGGGCGCGATGTCGCTGAGATACAGGGCGTCGGCGCGGCCCCGGACCTGTACCAGCAACTCGTCAAAACCACCCTGTTTTGCTTCCTGACAGATCGAAACAACTTCCTCCGGGGTATCCATGTCGAAACGGACAACCCAGGCCGAGGTCCGCAGCTTCGGAGCGCAGGCAGGGATCAAAAGCAGCAGGATCAGGGCGGGGAGCAGAGTGCGCAGGCAACTGGGCTGTGAACGGGAGGGCATGTGTTTTCCTGTTGGGACCGATGGTTTTGCATCCTGTTGACCTTTTGGCGGCAGGATGGTAATTTGCGCGACACTTTCACGACATGGGGAAACCATGTTGCAAGGCGCATTGTTACTGCGCCGCCTATATATTGCACCAGGAAAAAATATGACCGACTTGAAAAAATTTCCCGAAGGCATGCAGCCGCTGGATGATTCCCTGTTCCCCTTTGCCTGTCACCCCGAGGTTCCCTGTTTTACTCGTTGTTGCCGGAAACTGACCCTCTTTCTCTATCCCTACGATCTCATTCGTCTGAAAAAAAGGCTGGGAATCACCTCGGAGGAGTTTCTCAATACTTACACCGGCGTGACCCAGGGAGCCAATCCGCTCTTCCCCTCCATTGTCATGCGGATGCGGGATGACGCGGAAAATACGTGCCCGTTCCTCGATTCTGAGCGGGGGTGTCTCGTCTATGAGGATCGCCCCTCCGCCTGCCGCACCTATCCCCTGGAGCGGGCTGTTGACCGCAATCCTGAAAGGGGCCAGCCCCGGGCGTATTATTTCATGACCGATCATTCCTACTGCCTTGGACATCAGGAAAAAAAGGAATGGACGGTGAAGGAATGGCTCCGCGACCAGAATCTGGTGTATTACAATGCCATGGATGACCTCTGGGCCGAGATGGACACCCTCTTTGCCGCAAACCCATGGCAGGGGGAAGGGGCGGCCGGACCAAAACAACAGTTGGCCTTCATGGTCTGCTACAACATCGATCGCTTCCGGCAGTACGTGGCCGAACACAACATGCTCAACGTCTACCGGCTGGACAAGTCAAGGAAGCGGCTGATCGAGACCGATGACGAGGCCCTGCTCACCTTTGGCTATGACTGGCTCAAGCTGGTGCTTGGCAACAAGCCCACCCTTCAGTTGAAACGATAAAGACAGTCCTTCTCCTCTGCCTTCCTGCGGGATACCTCCGTGCACAACAGACTAGCAGCTCTTCGCGCCTATTTTCCCGCCATCGCTTTTTTCGGCGGATTTTTGTGGGATGCGCTCACCATCGGTCGTTCGGTGACTTCCGCGGATCTCTGGATTCTGGCCGGTTATCTTCTCGGCGCGGCCGGCATTCTCTGGTGGATGGGGCACCGTCGTCACGCCCTTGCTGCGGCAGCTTCCGAAGGAGGCGGTCAGGCCGGGATTGGCCGGCAAAGCACAGCCCTTTACGCTTTGTTTCGTTCTGTCTGGTGGGAACGCGCCCCGTACCTGCTGCTGCAGTTTCTGTTCGGCGGACTGTTCAGCGCCTTGTTCATCCTCTACTTTCAAAGTTCAAGTCATCTGACCGCCATGCTCTGGTCGCTGGGGCTTGGCGTATTGCTGATCGCCAACGAATTTATCGATGATAAATATCATCGGTTCACTCTCACCTGGGCTCTTTTCGGGCTGTGCGCCATGCTGCTGTTCAATTTTTTGCTGCCGCACATGGTCGGCAGCATCAGCATGGTCTGGTTTTACTGCAGTACTCTGGCAGGGGCCGGGCTCACGCATTGGCTGCGCAAGAAAACGCCTGGATGTCCCGGACGGGCAGCGCCGGTCTGGATCATTGCCGCCATGCTGGCCGTGGCCTATCCCTTGGATATCATTCCTCCGGTTCCCCTGGTGAAGCGGGGGATTCAGGTGGGGGTGAATTTCGAGCGCGTGGAGGACGAATATCGGCTCACCCTTGAAAAATCCCGGTGGTGGGTGTTCTGGCGGGATTTGTCGGGCGAGGTGCACCTCGGCCCGGGCGAACGGCTGTACTGTGTGTCTTCGGTGTTTGCCCCGGGGGGGCTGCGTACCCGTTTGTATCACCGCTGGGAGCATTATGACGGCGAGCGCGGGTGGGTGACGGTTTCCCGTATGGGGTATGGTCTTTTCGGCGGCCGCAATGGCGGTTTTCGCGGATACACCTACAAGCATGATGTGGCAGCGGGAAAATGGCGGGTGCGCGTGGAAACCGAGAGCGGACGAACGGTGGTGATCCATGCGTTTACCGTGGTGACGGATGAACCGCCGGAGCCTGACAGGGTGACGGTACGAAGCTTGTGACCTGGAAGATCGAGTCTCGGCAGGTTTTTCTTTTTTCCGGCAACACGTATGTGTTATCCTCCATTACCTCCTGTTATAATCGCTTTGACTTCTTCCGGGATCAACGGCTGGATGAACAAAATACCATTCTGCATTCTGCTCAGTGCCATCCCCTTCATTGCAAGCGGCTGCGGCTCGGTGCAGGTAGTCCCTCCCGAGGCGATGGGTCCGGATGTCTACCGCATCAGCGCCTGGGGCACCTCCAAAAAAATTATTCATGAAACCGTACAAAGCGCCAATGAGCGCTGCGCGCAGGAAAACAAGCAATACCTCTTTGTGAAAAATATCTTCCAGTACGGCAGCAACCTGGGCATCGACATGGTTTCCTATGAACTCTATTTTACCTGCGTCGAAACCGGGGATTCGCGTCTCAAGGAACGGAAATCTCCGTTGAGTCCTGTGGAAGAAAAGACGGAAGAGCCGGCAAGACAGAAAATCATTCCGGAGAGGGATCAAGAGCAGGCGAAGCCGGGGAAACGTCCGGAGCCGGACGCAGGGCCCGCTCCTGAGAAAGTTGTTCCGGAGCGGGAGAAATCTCCGGCGCAGGAGCAAGCAGGTCCCGGCGCAGAACCGGTTCAGGAGAAGCCTGCGATCAGCCCTGCCCAGAAGGTGGTTCCTCTCCCTGTTCCGGACAAGCAGGAGGCCGCACCCAAGGTTTCCGAAGAGCAGTTGCGAAAAGGAAATCCCGGGATGGGCGAGCCGGAAGACTTGCGCAAGGATGGCTCCGCTCTCGGCATCGAGCCAGAGAAGAATATTCCTGTTATCGAAGAAATCCTTCGCAAATAGCCCGTGCCATTCGACGTCAGGCGTTTATTCCACGGCTTTGCAGTCGTTGCCCTTGTACGACCACGAAACAACCTGCGTGCCATCAAGTTCAAAGGTGGTGGTGCACGACTTGTCGACAGTCATTCCCGGACTCCCTCCAATCGTATTCGTGTAGGCGGTGTTTCCCACGACCGTTGTCTGATATGTGGGGGGCGTTCCGGGCAGATACACGTTGCGCCGCGCGGAGTAGACGATAAATTTCCGGCCTCCGGTTTCGTATGTTTGAAGGGGGGGGCCCCAACTGCGGACCAGGTCGATTTCCTGCATGCCGAGCCAGGTGTTGAGAACTTTTTCGTATCCTGCTGTGGTGGCACAGCCGGTTAACGCGGTTGCAATGAAAACGAGCAGGTAGCGGTACATGCTTGCTCTCCCTTGTGGTGGTGTCCATTTTTTTAACCGGCTTTACGTCACTCCTGGGCCTGAAACTTTCGCATGAACCTGCGGTCGATGTAGTCCTTGAGCCAGAAAGCAAGCCTGCCGCCGAAAACCAGCTGCCGTTTTCTGAAGATGCCGGTGCCGTCCCCGAGATTGTAAATGAGGAGATAGTCCCCTCCTGGTTCGAATTTTTCAAGCGGCATGCCCTCCAGAGATGCCAGCAGATTGTGCAGGAGCACTGGGTTCTGCCGAACCGCATAGACGCCGACCTTGTCCAGGGGCTGGGGCTGGAAGTGGATGCAGTCGCCGCCGCCAAAGATCTCCGGATGCTCCGGGCATTGCAGAAACTCGTTCACCAGAAGGCCTCCGTCCGGGCCGGTGGCCAGGCCGGAGTCGGCAAAGAGCTGCGAAGGAGCGATGCCCAAGGCGAGAAAGATGATATCCGCTGCATGGACAGCGCCGGAATCAAGGACGATTCTTCCTTCTCTGATTTTCTGCACACGGGCGGAAGAGACTATTTCGATCCCACGGCGGGTAAGCGACCGGCGGACCCGTTTTCGGATGGATTCCGACTGCCTGGGCATAAGCCCGGAACCGGCAAAAATCGTGATCTGCGGGAGGGCAGCCTTGGCATCGTGGAGCAGGCGCCAGACGTTGCCCGCCACCTCCACCGCCGATGGGCCGCCGCCGATGATGGCGACGCTGATCGGTTTTTGTCCAGCCAAGGCGAGAAGTCGTGCCTGGGCCTCCATCAGCCTTTCGATGGGCTTGACCGAAAAGAGTTCTTTGGCGGTGTCCATCCCTGGCAGGGTTTGCGGCACGGAGCTGCCGGCGTTACAGGAGAGCACGTCATAGGGGAGAGTTTTGCCGTCGGCAAGATGCACGATCTTGGTCCGGCCATCTATGCGGACCGCCTTGCCGAGCACAAAAGTTGCGCCCTGTTTTTCCACGACCTTTCGGGTATTAAACCGAATATCTTCAGGTCGGTAGACCTTGGCCAGCATGCCCGGCCCCATGCCGGAATAGTAATGATGGGGCGAAGGGCCGATCACCGTGGCGCCGTAGCCCTTGGCCATGAAAAGATGCAGGTTGGCCAGGGTTGTCATATGGGCATGGCCGCCGCCGATCAGGACAAGTTGTTTTTTCATGGAATATTATCTTTGTGGCCAAGGGAGAAAGAAAGATATTTTCAATTTCTTGTCAGAAGCCTCGGACTTCACAGATCTGCATCTGCCGCTGGTCGTTTACCGGGCTGCAAGGTTTTTATACCCTCTCGCGGCGAAAGGTTCAAAACGTTATTTTTTCACCCCTGCCCGTTTTGCCGCCAGCGTCCGCCCTTGCCCCCGTTCCGGGGCTGGATCTCAGCCTTTGTTTTCAGATACACCACCGCGTTATAGCCCAGCAATCCTTCCACTGCCGTATCGAATTCCTTGCAGGGCCGAACGGTGAAATCGGAAGGCGGTTCGATGTCCACCTCACCCCGGCCGGAAAAGTGCATGGTCAGTGAAACAGGGCAGGTGCCGTGGAATTCGCGCACCTTGGTTTTCAGGGTTTCCAGCTTTTGTCTGCTCACCTGATCGGATTTGAGCAGGATGCGGGCGCCGTTGGTGTATTTGTTTCGCGCTTCGTTTAAGCTGTCCACCGATTCGGCGATGATCTTGGCGCCCTGTTCTTCTTTTTTCACCGTGCCCAGGACGATGAGCGGCTCATCGCCGGTGAGGAGATGGCCGGATTTGGCAAAGGCCTCGGGGAAGACGACCACCTCGACGGCTCCGGCCCGGTCTTCCAGCACGATGAAGGCCATGCGGTCTCCTTTTTTGCTGCGGTGATCCTTGTACTCCCGCACCAATCCGCCCACCCGTACCGGCTGGTTGTCTCCCCATTCACTCAGGCCGGTGAGATCGGTGTCGGCCACGGCCATGATCTCCTTGTGGAAGTTGTCAAGCGGGTGGCCGGTGAGGTAGAAGCCCACGGTCTCTTTTTCAAAGGAGAGCCGTTCTTTTTCGCTCCATTCCGGGATGCTGGGCAAATCAATGGTGTTTGCTTTGGCGCCTTGGGCCTGCGGCATGGCCGCGAACAGCGAAATCTGGCCGCTTAAGCGATCCCGCTGCGCCGACTGAGCCTGCTCCAGGGCAATATCCAGAATAGCGAAGAGCTGGGAACGCTTGGCTCCCAGAGAATCGAAAGCTCCTGCTTTGATCAGGCTTTCAATGACTCTTCGGTTCACCTTGCGCGAATCCACCCGGTCGCAAAAATCCTCAAGCCCTGCGTAAGGGCCGTCGGTTGCCCGCACCTCCATGATGGAGTCCAGGGCCGCGCCGCCTACGTTTTTGACTGCGGCAAGGCCGAAGCGGATGCGGTCGTTGACCACGGCAAAGTCCTTGTCCGACTCGTTGATGTCCGGCGGCAGCACCTCGATCTCGTGGTCCCTGCATTCGGTGATGTAGCGCACCACCTTGTCGGTATTGCCCACGTCGCAGGAGAGCAGGGCGGCCATGAACTGGGCCGGATAATGCGCCTTGAGCCAGGCGGTCTGGTAGGCGATCAGGGCATAGGCTGCGCTGTGGCTCTTGTTGAAGCCATAGCCTGCGAACTTGGCCATCAGGTCGAAGACATACTCGGCCTTGTCGGCAGGGATATTGTTTTTCTTGGCCCCGGCCAGGAATTTTTCCTTCTCCGCCTCCATGACCTCGGCCTTTTTCTTGCCCATGGCCCTCCGCAGGTTGTCGGCATCGCCCAGGGAATATCCGGCCAGGACGTTGGCGATCTTCATCACCTGTTCCTGGTAGACGATAACTCCGTAAGTCTCCTTGAGGATAGGCTCCAGCTGGGGAAGCGGATAAATGGCCTGCATCCTGCCGTGCTTGGTGTCCACGAACTGATCCACCATGCCGGATTCAAGCGGGCCGGGACGGTAGAGGGCTACCAGGGCGATGAGGTCGGAAAAGACCTCGGGCTTCATTTTCATCAGCAACCCGCGCATGCCGGAGCTTTCCAGTTGGAAAACCCCGAGGGCGTCGCCTTTTGCCAGCAGATCGTAGGTTTTGGCGTCGTCAAGGGGGATGCGATTGATGTCGGGCCTCTGCCCGATATCCGCGCTGATCAGCTTCAGGGCCCGGTCGATGACGGTAAGGGTTTTGAGGCCCAGAAAGTCGAACTTGATCAAGCCCGTCATTTCGGTATGGATCATGTCGTACTGGGTCAACACCTCGCCCTTGGGGCCCTTGCATACCGGCAGATATTCCACCATGGGTCTCGGCGAAATCACGACACCGGCGGCATGGATTGAGGTGTGGCGATTGAGGCCCTCAAGGGTCTGGGCGATGCGGAGAAGGTCCTCCACCTGGGGATCGCGTTTCATCAATTCCTGAAGGCGGGCCTCGGAATCAATGGCTTTTTTGATCGTGATCTTGAGCTCTTCCGGGATGAGTTTGGCAATGCGGTCCACATCGCCATAGGCAACGCCCAGGGCGCGGCCCACATCGCGAATGACCGCCCGGGCCTTCATGGAGCCGTAAGTGACGATTTGGGCCACATGCGCATCGCCGCCATAGCGTTGCTGCACGTACTCGATGACCTCACCGCGGCGCTCCTGGCAGAAATCCACATCAAAGTCGGGCATGGATTTGCGTTCGATGTTGAGGAAGCGTTCGAAAATCAAGCCGTAGGGGAGGGGGTCGATGTCGGTGATCCGCAGGGAGTAGGCGGCGAGACTGCCGGCCCCGGAGCCGCGGCCCGGACCCACCGGAATCTCGTGGTCCTTGGCCCAGTTGATGAAGTCTGCCACGATGAGAAAATAACCGGGAAAGCCCATCTTTTGAATAACGTCTATCTCGTGGGTAAGCCGTTCCCGATAGACTTTTTCCAACTCAGGAGAGATCTGGTCGATTTCCCGCAGGTCGTTCAGCCGCTCTTCAAGCCCGGCGAGAGCAGCTTTTTCAAACAGGGTGTCAAGGGTCTCGCCCTCGGGCACAGGGAAGATGGGAAAATGGGCCTCGCCAAAGCTCAACTCGACATTGCATCGTTCCGCCAGGCGAACGGTTTCGGCAATGGCTTCCGGCGAATGGGAAAAGGCCTTTTTCATTTCGTCCGGGGACTTGAAATAGAGCTCGTCGGTGGAGAAACGGAAACGATTGGCATCGTGGATGGTTTTGCCGGTCTGGATGCAGAGCAGCACCTCATGGGCCTGGGCTTCATTCCGGTTGAGGTAGTGGCAGTCGTTGGTGGCGACCAGTGGGATGCCCATCTCCCTGGAAAGTTCTTTGAGTCCTTTGTTGACTACGGTTTGCTCTGGGATATTGTTTTCCTGCATTTCAAGATAGAGGCGGTCGCCGAACAGGGCCATGAGTCGCCGGGCTTCTTCCCGCGCGCCTTCCATGTCGCCGGCGGTGATGCGCTGGGGGATGCCGCCGTGGAGGCAGGCGGTGAGGGCGATGAGCCCTTCGGCATGTGCTTCGAGGATCTCCATGTCAATGCGCGGCTTGTAGTGGAATCCCTCAAGCTGGGCCAGGCTGGCCAGCTTGAGCAGGTTCTGGTAGCCGGTATTGTCCATGGCCAGCAGGACGAGATGGAAGGCGGCCTTACCCGCGCTTTTCGCGGATTTATCGAAACGGTGGCTGGGGGAAACGTAAAACTCGCAGCCGATGATGGGCTTGATTCCGGCTTTTTTTGCCTGAACGTAGAACTCCAGGGCGCCGAACATGGAGCCGTGATCGGTGATGGCCACGGAGTCCATCCCGTATTCCTTGCACTTGGCCAGCAGGTCGCGTACCCGGATGGCTCCGTCGAGCAGGCTGTACTGGGTGTGGACATGGAGGTGGACGAAATTTGCTGGCGGAGTTTCCGACATGTATGATTCCAACTATATGAAATTGTTTTAAAAATAAAATATGTGGCTCGACAGGCTCGCCGGGAACGGAAAAAGACCAAAGATTGAAAAATGATTGCCGTTCGCCCTGAGCGTGTCGAGCGGGGCTTTCAGTGGTTATTCTGCGTCAAAAAAACGCATCCGGTCCAGGGAGGCCAGGCTTTCCCGCAAGTCATCCTCGGTGTGGGGTTCAAGAGTGATAATGGGTTGCAACCGGCGCTCCTTAAGATATCCGAACAGGCCGGAAAAATCAAAATTCCCCCGGCCCGGGGCAAGGTGAGCGTCCCGGTCGCCGTGATTGTCGTGCAGATGAAGCTGTCCCAGCCAGGGGGCCAGAGTCGGCAGCCAATCCTGCCAGCTGTTTTTGGCAAAAGAATTGACATGCCCCACGTCGAGGCAGAAACCGGCAAAAGGCGAGTTAAGGGTGGTGAGCATTTTTTTGTGTTGGTCCGCACTTGTTTCGTAGGTGTTTTCCAGCATCAGCGGAACACCATGCGCAACGGATTTTTTCAGCAGATCCTGCCAGGTTGCCAGGGACGCGCTGAACCACGCAGCTTGCTTGCAGCCGTGCTTGTCCTCTTCGTAGTTCAGGTGACAGACCACTGAGACCGGCTGGAATATCTCGATGAGATCAAAGGCTTTTCCCAGCTTGTTGCGAGTGGCCGCCAGAATATTGGCATCAAGGGCGCCCGGTGCGAGATCAAAAAAAGGGGCGTGCAGGGTGCAGCGAAGCCCGGCTTTGGTCAGCTCCCCGGCAACCTCCCGGTATTCGGCGGCGCTGGCGGTGTACAAGGTATCGCCTTCCAATCCTATTTCCGGCTGGATGCTATGGGCGAGAACAAACTCCAACTCCTGCTGGAGTCGGCGAAAAGGAAAATTTATGAAACACCGCGAGGTGATGTGCCGGTATGTCATTTTTTCACCCGTCGGCGTGAATCAATCATGACGGATCACACTGAAATTCTGGAGGCTAATCATCCAGTTTTTTTGCTTCGTCAATAAGCATGATGGGGATGTCTTCACGGATCTCGTACAGAAGCCTGCAGCTCTCACAGACGAGGCCGTCCTTGTTTTCGGTGAGTTTTATCTCCCCTTTGCACTTGGGGCAGGCAAGGATGTCAAGCAGTTCCTGGCTGATCATGGGCATGGCTCCGACTGATGGTGATCACTGGCGGATGGGGTTGTTTTGCGGTAAAAAACACAGGCGCCGGCAGCATCTAAATGCTTTCTATTTCTTGTAAAATGCGCTAGGATAACGGACCTTTTTCAGGTGGTCGGATTGTGCCGGCAAATCTTGTGTGAAGATAAAATGACCCGTCAAGAAAAGCAAGCCTTTCCGTGGGTGCGGCGAGGAGTTGTCTCTGCTTGCGGTGTTTCTTGGGAGAAGAGTGAAAGTGAAAGGAATAATACTGGCAGGCGGCTCCGGCACGCGGTTGTATCCGCTGACCCGCTCGGTGAGCAAGCAACTTATGCCGATTTACGATAAGCCCATGATTTATTACCCGCTTTCCACCTTGATGCTGGCAGGGATACGTGAGATTCTCGTCATAACGACTCCGCAGGATCAGGGGCAGTTTATGGAGCTGCTGGGGGACGGAAGTCAGTGGGGGATTTCTCTGCAGTATGCCGTGCAGCCCCAACCAAAAGGCATTGCCCAGTCTTTTTTGATCGGAAAAGAGTTTATCAACGGGGAATCGGTTTGCTTGGTGTTGGGCGACAATATCTTTTATGGGCACGGTCTGGCGTTGAGCCTTCAGGAGATCGCCAAGCGCGACAAAGGCGCTACGGTTTTCGGCTATTATGTGCGCGATCCGCAACGCTATGGCGTTGTTACGTTTGACGGGGAACGCAAGGTGATTGATATCGAAGAAAAGCCGGAAAAGCCCAAGTCGCATTATGCTGTGACGGGGTTGTATTTTTATGACGGCCGGGTTGTTGAAATTGCCCAGCAACTGAAGCCGTCAGGGCGTGGAGAACTTGAGATTACCGACGTGAATAGAGCATATCTTGCCTTAAATGAGCTGTATGTCGAGACTCTTGGCCGTGGCACTGCCTGGTTGGATACGGGTACCCATAATTCTCTCCTTGATGCCGCCAATTTTATTCGGGTGCTTGAGGAGCGACAAGGCCTTAAGGTCGCCTGTGTTGAAGAGATAGCATACCGCATGGGATATATCGATGCGAGTCAGCTTGCCCGACTTGCCCAATTCCATGGGAAAAATGACTACGGGAGTTATCTTGCCAACATTGTGAAGGAGGAGAGCCTCAGGTAAGGACACGGTGAAATTATTCTATCCGGTGGTCGTCATTTTCTTTGTCTTTGCGGCATGGCACCTCGAAGTTTTCTGATAATTACCTCCTGACAAAGCGGTAAGATAACCTATGCAAAAAAAAGATATTTCAGTATTCGGTGGGACCGGTTTCATAGGCTCCCGATTTTGTGAGAGGACAGGGTTCAGGCCGTTGTTGGTTGGGCGCGAAAGCAGGCAGCCGCTGTCAGATGAGGCTGTCTATTTCATCAGTACGACCCACAACTATCATGTTTTTGAGGACCTGCACAAAGATATCGATACCAATCTTACCATTTTGGTGGATGTCCTTAAGAATTTGACCCCAGGGAAAAGTGTCTTCAATTTTATCTCTTCCTGGTTCGTCTATGGCGAAACCACCCTTCCGGCAACCGAGGACTCGGTTTGTTTTCCCAAAGGTTTTTATTCCATTACCAAGCGGGCAGCCGAGGAATTGCTCATTTCCTACTGCCAGACTTTCGGTATTCACTACCGGATTTTGCGGTTGGGCAATGTTTACGGGAAGGGGGACACAGGGGTTTCCAAGAAGAAGAACGCCCTGCAGTTTCTGATCGAACGGCTGAAGAAGGGAGAGAACATCGACCTGTATCATGGCGGGCATTTTTACCGTGACTACATGCACGTCGACGATGTGGCTGATGCCATTGATCTTGTTTGTTCCAAAGGCGAGGTCAACCAGATTTACAACATCGGCTCCGGTGAAAAGATATTGTTTAAGGATGTGATTGAGCTGGTCAGAGGATACACCAACTCGACTTCTCCGATCAGTGAAATTGATCCTCCGATTTTTCATCAAGTCGTACAAATCAAGGATTTTTACATGAAAGTCGACAAATTGAAATCTCTTGGATTTGTTCCCAAGATTTCAATTGAGCAAGGAGTGAAAGAATTATGTCAGTAAGGGATATGGTTACCGAGTTAGTTGAGAAAATGATTCAGCAGGATGCTTTGCCGCCGTATTTGTATATCGCAAGCAAGAAGTCTTTTGATCCTGAAAAGGATTGGGTTTTTTACTCAGGTCCGACTTGGGGCGGGGAGGAGCTTATTGCCGGGGTGGAATCGTTCTTGACCGGGAAATGGCTGGTTTCCGGGGAAGGCGTCGCGCAATTTGAGAAAGCGTTTTCTCAGAAATATGAACTTGCCTCATCGGTGATGGTAAATTCCGGCAGTTCCGCCAATCTGGTAATGATCGCCGCCCTCAAGAAGCATTTTGATTGGAAGGATTCGGACGAGGTGATTGTTTCGCCGGTCGGTTTTCCGACAACTATTGCTCCCCTGGTGCAAAACAATTTGAAGCCGGTTTTTGTGGACATCACGTTTGATGACCTTAATTTCGATCTGGATTTGGTCGAAAAGGCCGTTACTGATCGGACCAAGGCAATATTTATTTCTCCGGTACTGGGAAACCCTCCGAACATGGATCGGCTCCAGGAGATTGCAGAAAAAAAGAAGGTGCTTCTGGTGTTGGACGGATGTGATTCCCTGGGGAGCCGCTGGCAGGGGAAGGATCTTTCTCACTACGCTTATGTCACGTCCTGTTCCTTTTATCCCGCCCATCATATTACGACGGGAGAGGGAGGGATGGTCTCGTCCAACGACAAAAAACTGGTGCATCTGGCACGGAGTTTCGCGTGGTGGGGCAGGGATTGTTTTTGTGTGGGGCAGGTTAATCTTTCCAGTGAAGGAGCTTGTAAGCATCGCTTCGGCAATTGGCTGAAGGGATATGACGGGAAGATCGATCACAAGTATTATTTCACCAATCAGGGATACAATCTTAAGCCCTTGGACATGCAGGGCGCTATCGGCTTGAAGCAGCTCGAGAAGGTTGATCAAATCCACGAGAATCGTCGAAACAACAAGCACCGAATTGAGAAAATATTCAAAAAGCATCTTGGGGAGCTTGTTGAGGTGCCCCAAGAGCATAAGAAAAGTGAAGCATCCTGGTTTGGCGTACCAATAATCTGCAAAGAGAGATTGATGAAGGAAAAGCTGGTTGAATACTTGGAGGCGAATAGAATCCAGACCAGGAATTATTTTGCCGGGAATATTCTCTTGCACCCCGCCTACAAGGAATTAGGCGAAGCGGACATGTTCCCCCATGCAAACAAGGTTCTAGAGCAAGTATTTTTTGTGGGATGTCATTCCGGGTATCTGGAAGAGGTGTTTGATTATATTGATCGAGTATTGGCAACATTCGTTTCGGAAAATTGCTGAGTAAGCGAGGCATCTTATGGTCGCATCGTGCAACAACGCTTCTGTGTCTGATCAACGCCGGGCTTTACTCATAACCGGCGGAGCCGGTTTTATCGGGGCCAACTTTGTCCATTACTGGCTGGCCCATCATCCGCAGGACCGGGTGGTAGTGCTCGACGCCCTGACTTATGCCGGGAACATGGCCAGCCTGGACGGCTGTCTGGAACAGGATAATTTCCGCTTTGTCCATGGCGATATCGGGGACGAGAATCTGGTTGAAACCCTGTTGCGCGATGAGACGATCGACACAGTGGTCAACTTTGCCGCCGAATCCCACGTGGACCGTTCCATTCATGGGCCGGACCCTTTTGTTACCACCAACGTGGTCGGCACCCACAGCCTGCTCAAGGCGGCGAAAAAAATCTGGCTGGATGATGGGAGCGGGCGATCGCATCGGTTTCATCATGTTTCCACCGACGAGGTCTATGGTTCGCTCGGCCCGGATGAACCGCCTTTCAGCGAAACCAACGCGTATGCACCCAACTCTCCCTATTCAGCGAGCAAAGCGGCCTCCGACCATCTGGTGCGGGCGTATCACCATACCTATGGGCTGGAGGTTACCACCAGCAACTGCTCGAACAATTACGGCCCGTATCAGTTTCCTGAAAAGCTGATTCCGCTCATCATTCTCAATATCCTCGAAGCGAAGCCGTTGCCTATTTACGGCGATGGCCTGAACATCCGCGATTGGCTTTATGTGGAGGACCATTGCCGGGGCATCGATCTGGTTCTGCACAAGGGCAGGGTCGGGGAGGTGTACAATATCGGCGGGAACAACGAATGGACCAATATAGAGATCGTCCGGCTGGTCTGTGATCTGGTTGATCAAAGAGTCATCGCCGCCGATCCTCTGCGGCAGCGTTTCCCGTATTCTCCTGCCTGCCTTGGCAACAAGGCGGAATCCCTTATTACCTTTGTTAAAGACAGGCCTGGCCATGATCGCCGCTATGCCATCAATGCCGAAAAAAGCCGGAAGGAGCTGGGCTATATGCCCCAGGAATCATTTGAAACCGGCATCCGCAAGACCATTGACTGGTACCTGGCCAACGAGGCGTGGTGGCGAGCGGTGATGAACGGCAGTTATCGGGATTGGCTGGAAAAGCAGTATGCAGACTGAAAAATTGCCGCTCTCCGTGGCCATCATTACCAAGAACGAGGAGAACCGGCTCCCCGATTGCCTGGCCAGCGTTTCCTTTGCCGATGAGGTTGTGGTGGTGGATTCCGGCAGCACGGACAGAACCGTGGAGATTGCCCGTCGATTCGGGGCCAGGGTTCATGATGAGCCCTGGCAGGGATTTGGGCGCCAGAAACAGATGGCCATTGACCGATGCCGCCACGATTGGGTGCTGGTGCTGGATGCCGACGAGCGGGTCGCTTCTGCGGCGCGGGCTGAGATCGAGGAGGTGTTGGCTACGGGTTCATGTGTTGCCTACAGCTTTCCCCGCAAGAATTATTTTTGTGGCCGTTGGTTGAAGCATGCCGGTTGGTGGCCGGACCGGGTTGTCCGTTTATTCCGCAAGGAATCGGCCAGGATGTCTTCGAGCTTGGTGCACGAGTCCCTGGAAGTGCATGGTCCGGTGGGGAAACTTCACAACCCTTTGATCCATCATGCCAACCGAGGATTGGAGCAGACCCTTGACAAGGTGAACCATTATTCTTCCGCCGGAGCGGCGGAACTGTTTGCCCAGGGGAAAACCGCTTCGGCAACCAAGGCGTTGTTGCGGGCTGCCTGGACTTTCTTTCACGGCTATATTCTCCGGGGCGGGTTTCTTGACCGGGGCGAAGGCTTTATAATGGCTGTTTCCGATTTTATGAACGTATTTTTCAAGTATGCCAAGCTGCGCGAGCTGCAAAAGCAAAAAGAAAAAGACACGTTGTCCTGATCCGGGTCCCGTGAATATCCTCATTGTCAAAACCAGCGCCATCGGCGATGTAATCCATACTCTGCCCGCCCTGAATGCTTTGCGCCGTAAATATCCGGAGGCCAGGATCGACTGGCTGGTGGAGGAAGCGGCGGCTGATCTGGTCGTTGGCCATAAGGCCCTTGATGCGGTTCTGGTCTCACGGCGCAAGGCGTGGGTCCGGGACTTGAAGCAGGGCAGGGTGCAGGCGGCTTGGAGGGGTTTTGTCGATTTCGTCAAACGATTGCGGGCCACCGAGTATGATCTGCTTATCGATTTTCAAGGGCTTCTGAAAAGCGGAATCTTTGTCGGGCTGGCCCGGGCAAAAAGAAAGGTCGGTTTCGGCAAGGGCATGGAACACGCCGAATGCAGCTACATCTTTCTCAATGAGCCTGTTCCGCCGGTGAACATGGATCAGCATGCGGCCATTCGGGAATTATTGTTGCTCAAAGCCATCGGGATTGAGAGCGAGGAGGTTGTTTTTGATCTTCCGGTCGGCGAGGAGCAACGGGGAAAAATCAGGCAATTGCTTGAAGATGAAGGAGTCGACCCGGTCAAGCCTTTACTGGCGATCAATCCCATGACCACCTGGGAAACCAAGCACTGGCGCATCGAGCGCTTTGCCCGGGTTGCCGACCAATTGATCGATAAGGGGGTGGCGGTTGTTTTCAGCGGCGGTTCACAGGACGTGTTGGACATAGAAAAGATTCGAGCGGTCATGAAAGGTAAAGCTGTGAACCTCGCCGGCAGGACAAGCTTGAAGGAGTTGGCGGCGCTCTATGAAAGGGTGGAGTTGCTCATTACCACCGATACCGGCCCCATGCATCTGGCTGCGGCTGCAGGCACTCCGGTGGTTGCCCTGTTCGGCCCGACGGCGCCTTGGCGGACCGGGCCTTTCGGTTCAGGGCACAAAATCCTGCGGGCCGAACTTGCCTGCAGCCCCTGTCTGAAAAAGCATTGCGACCGAGAGCATCAGTGCATGGCGCAGATCACCGTGGACCAGGTGGTGCAGGCCGCACTCGCCGTGCTCAAGGGCAGGGGCTGAATTATGGACATCTCCATCGTCATTGTGAACTGGAACACCAAGGAATTGTTGTTGGATTGCCTTGCCTCGGTCTATGCCATGGTCAGGGATCTCAGTTTTGAGGTTTTCGTGGTGGATAATGCTTCCACCGATGGCAGTGTTGAGGTTGTTCGCGAGCAGTATCCTCAGATCAGAATTATTCAAAATGAAAAAAACCTCGGTTTTGCCGCAGGCAACAATAAAGCCTTGCGAGTTATCCAGGGGAAATACGCATTGCTTTTGAGTACCGACACGGTTCTTACCGATGGGGCCGTGTCAAAACTCTACCGGTTGATGGAAAAAAGGCAGGACGTGGCCATGTCCTGCGGCCAGTTGTTGAACCGAGACGGCAGCAAGCAAAATTCTATTGCTAATTTTCCAAGTCCGCTTTCTCTCCTCTGTAACGAAACTATTTTGCGCTTGTTGTTTCCGAAAAAATTTCCGAGCAAACGGCAGGAATATACAGAGCCGGTTTCGGTGGATTCCTGTATAGGAGCCTGTCTTTTGGTTCGGAAAAAGGCCATGGATGAAGTAGGGCTGCTCGATGAACGATATTTTGTTTTTATGGAAGAGACTGATTGGGCTTTAAGTATGCACCGGGCGGGTTGGAAATCCTGTTTTGTGCCGGATGCGAAGATTTATCATTTGCAGGGCCAAAGCGCTGGGCATAATGTGAAGGCTCGGATCATGTTTTACCGTTCGCGCTATGCCTATTTCAAGAAATGGTTCCCGCTGGGCTGGGCTCTTTTGTCGTTCGTTGTTGTCGTTCGTCTTGTTGTTAATATTGCATTGAATATCATTGCTTTTGTGGCCACTTTTGGTCTGCATGGTGGAATTCGAGGAAGGCTGCGGTTGTATCTTCAGCTCCTTTTTTGGCATTTTCAGGGCTGCCCCTGAGACAGTGAAAATATGACTTTGATTACTGGCGATCAAGCAATACAGATTTCCCCTCGTAGTATTTTACTGATCCAGCTTGGTGATATTGGAGATGTCGTGCTCTCCACCCCCTGTATCCAGGCATTGCGAGAGAATTATCCGCAGGCAAAGATTGTTGTTGCCGTATGGGACAAAGCGGCCGAATTGCTGGAGGATTGCCCCTGGCTTGATCATGTTATTCCCGTCACAAAGCAATCCCAGTCACTCTGGGAGGAAATTTTATTCCAACGCAAGTTTTTCAGGCAGCTTCGAGAGTTTCATTTTGATCTTGCCATTGATCTTCGCACCGGGACCCGTGGGGCGATCTTGGCTCTTCTTTCCGGAGCCGGACAACGAATCGGTTTTTATGCAAGTGATGGCAAGTTGTGGCGTAATCGGGTTTTTACCTCCCTTTTGCACAAGGAGTATAGCCCTGAGCAGCATGTGGTCGACTATCTGCTTTCTTTGTTGGAAGCATTTGGTATTACATTGGCGAAGCGAAGTCCCACGCTTGCTGTTTCGGAAAACAAACTTGTGAGGATTGAAGCTTTATTCCGGGAGTTAAAGATTGAATCTGGAAGCTTGCTTGTAGCTCTGCAGCCCTTTTCCTTGTGGCAGTATAAAGAACTGGAGGAAGAAAAGTATATTGCTTTGGTTCATTGGCTGACAGGGGAACAGGGCGCAACGGTTCTTGTGACCGGGGCTACATCTGAACAGGCAAGGGCAGAGGAGATTGTTCGAAATTGTGGCAAGAGATGTTACAACTTTGCCGGCAGGACAACTATTGCCATGTATGCCGCTTTGCTAAAAAAATGCCATTTGTTTATTGGAGTCGATAGCGCAGGTCTGCATATTGCCGCAGCAGTCGGCACGCCTACACTGGGTATTTTTGGTCCGTCTTCACCTGTTTCATGGGCTCCGAGAGGGGAGGCGCATCGTGTCGCACAGAAAGAATTTGATTGCGTTCCCTGTCGGCAAAAGGGGTGTGAAGGAAGTGAAAAAAGCAGGTGTCTTGATGAATTGTCAGTGAGCGATGTTGTGCGGAAAATTGAGAATTTTATTGGCAGGAAGTGAGTTGCGGTCTGGTGTTGGAGTGATGGTCTGTGCCAGGTTAATATTATTTTCGTAAAGATTGAGGATGAAAATTGCTTCTTCAGGATTCCGAGAAAAAAAAATATATAGAGAGTGTAATACTATTTATTCTTTCTGTGTATATCCTTGTCAATCCTTTGCCACACACAACCACTATTCAGGGAATATGCCTTTACGGTTCACTTCTTCTGTTTGTTGGTGTCAATGGCGTCAAGGAGATGAAGTTTTCTAAGGGAAATACTCCGTTGTTTGCCCCGACAATATTATTTTTTGTTTGGGTAGTGTTTGGTTTGTTTTTTGCTGTTGATAAGCAAAACAGTATCCATGATATATATTCTCATTTTTTTAAATATATTATTCTCTGTATCTTGTTTGTTAATATTTTTAATACTCGAAAAAAAATAGAGATATTGACATTGGCGATAATATTTTCTGTTGTTTCTTTTGTTTTGTACTCATTTTTTAAATTTTATATCGTGAATGGTTTTGATATAAGCACAAAATTTTTCGGGAATTCACAGGGTATGACGTACAATCTTCTCAGTATCCCTGTTATTTTTTCTGCATTTTTAATTTTGTGTATCGGTATCAACGTAAATAAAACGTATTTGAAATTATTGTTATTTTTGTTGATAATACCGTTAGTGCTTGCTTCGGTTTTGACTCAAGCGAGAAGCGCATTTCTTGCCCTCGCTATTTCCAGTTTTTTGTTTATGTTCTTTTATAAAAAAAGGCTGATCCCCGTAGTCATAGTGCTTTGCATCGGTATTCTACTAACCTTCCCACCGCTCAAGAATCGTTTCAAGCAGGACGTCTCCACAAACCTTCGTGTAAACCATGCTCTTCTTGTTATGGAGGTACTAAGGGATTACCCCCTGACCGGGATTGGTTTTGGCATGGAAACATTCGGTTATTCTTTGGATTTGGACTTTTATAAGAATAAATTCGAGAACACGTACAATGTTAAATATGGTCAGGACGTGGTTCTCATAGACCCGCACAATATGTATACGGATATTCTGGTTCGGACAGGAATTCCTGGCTTTGGTTTGTATTTGTTTTTTGTATTTACTCTTTTTCGAATGTTGTGGAATATTGGGCGGTCAAAAGATACTTTTTTGCGCGTATTTTCTTTTGGGGTCGCATCTTCTCTTGTCGCTTATTTTATTATCGGTTTTTTTGAGCCTGTTTTTAGTCATGTGCATGAGTTTTATTTTATGTTGATGGTTTCTTTGGCTGCCATTTTGTGGAAACAGCACAATTGTGACGGTATCAATCTTTCGAGAGTTCAGTAAACCATGCCTCGTTCTATCGCTCTTGCTTTAGAAAAATTTAAGAAGCACTCAGGAGGGGCGGAGTCCTATGCTCTTTCTCTTGCTGAGACACTGATCCAGCGGGGGTGGAAAGTTCATTTGTATGGCCAAGAGTGGGACGGTGCTCCTCCGGAGGCGATCTTTCATCGAATTGTCATTCCTCAATATCTGCCGTCCTGGGCGAAAATGGTCTACTTTGCTGTTATGCACAAAAAGATGGTGCAGAAAGAGAATTTCGATGTAGTCGTCGGTTTTGGTAATACCATTTTTATGAATGTATATCAGAGCCACGGTGGCGTACATCGATATTCAACACGAAGAAAATGTTTTTCTATCCGCAATCCGTTACTCCGACTTCTCAAAAGAGTTCTTATTCTCTTTTCGCTGAAAGACAAGATTCGAAACTGGATTGAGTCCGCCCCGTTCAGGCAGCAACCTCTTCCAAAAATTATCGCCATTTCTCAAATGGTTGTTGATGATTTTGTGATTCGTTACAAGGTCAATGCTGACGATGTTTCGCTTATTTACAATGGGATTGACCTGGGGAAGTTTAATCCGGGTGTCCGTGCTCAATACAAGGGTGATTTGCGAAAGAAGCTCAATGTCGCAGACGATGAGGTATTGTTTTTGTTTTTATCTTACACCTTGCGAAAAAAGGGGATTTTTCCGCTTATTGAGTCTGCTGCGATCTTAAATACAAACCATAAAGGGAAATTCAAGATTGTTGTCGTGGGGAAAGAACCCGGGCAGAGCATTCAGAAACAAATAGATGCATATGGCTTGGCAGAGAGTGTTATCTTTCATGGCCCGACCAAGAACCCGCTGTTGTATTTTGCCAATGCTGATGTTTTTGTTCTTCCGACATATTATGATACCTGCTCTCTCGTGACCATCGAGGCCATGGCCTGCGGGTTGCCCGTAATCACTTCAGAGTTCAATGGTGCCGCAGGCATTATTGATTCCGGAGTTGACGGGCATGTTGTCAGCCATCCCCCAGAGCCGGAAGAACTTGCTTCCGCTATGAACGTATATCTTTCCCCCGTGAAATTAATGGAAATGTCAGAGATGGCTGCTGATAAAGCCAAAATGTATTCTTTGGCGGCAAATCATGAGGCGGTGATCAAGGTGTGTGAAGAAGCGGCGTTGTTATGAAGAATATAACTATATCTCACGGTTAATTCGTTAATTTTTGAAAATGGTCAATGAGAGTTATGAATGTTCCAGTTTTTGTGATGAATTATGGAAATGAAATTGGGCCATCCGCCGGTTATTTTGACACAGCGACTCAGACGTATTTCCCGAAACATCCATCGATAGGAGGGTTTAGCTCGAATTTGACGGTTTGTCTTTGGGGCATTTCGAGGTTGCTAAACAGGGGTTATCTTCCGAAGCATATAAGTTTTCGAGATACAATGGAGTGGTATAAGGATGAGGTTCAGGATGATATTTACGGCGATATCATTCAAGCGGATGATTCACAAATTTCAGGCATAGATCTTTCTTATCGATATCCAGAAAGGAAACAATATGATCCTCTTAATATCCACGGAAATTATCGCCGAATTGACTATACGCATATCACGCCGCTCATAAGAGCATATTTTTCACCGAGTGAAGCTGTGCTGGTAGAGATGCACCGCATAATTGATATGCTTAAGATCGATCCACATTATCTTGTTTCCGTTTTTTATCGTGGAACAGATCATTGGAAAGAAGGTGCAACTCTCGATCCGCAGCAGTATTTAAGCGTTACCAATAAAATCTTGTCTCGAGATAGCCGTTATAAGGTTTTGATTCAAACAGATCAGGCTCAGATACGAGATTTGTTTCTCCATCAGTTTAAGAGACGCTGTGTTTTCATTGAAGAACTTCCGGTTACTATTAGAAAAGATGCAGATAGTTTGATTAATTTGCAGGGCGTTATTCCGGACAAGCGTCGTTGGAATATCGTCTATATGGCAGCTATGGTGTTGCTTTCTAACAGTAAATTTGTTGTTAATCATACTGGGAACAGTGCTTGCTGGGTGAACCTTTTGAGAGGGAATTCCGAAGGTGTGTACCAATTTTCTATAAAGGGTAAACTGTATGCTTCGCCATGGAGGTTGTTTGATTTTTTTACAAACATCAAGTTATATAAGGGCTTGTAGCACTTTCTCCCGTTTTTAATATCATTTCGGCTTCCATTTATTCTTGTCGAGAAAGATAGTGTTTATAAATGTGTCGGCAAAAACGAAGTATCCCATTTTTTCCATAAACAATGGGATTTCTGGGATTTTTTCCCCTGTCATGTCATTTCGGTACTCAATGGTTTCGATACAGATTATTTCTGGTCGCACAGTACTGTAATCGATCGATTTCAATATTTGGATATCAAGGCCCTCACAGTCAATGGAAATGAGGGTTGGGGGAGAATCAAAATATTTATTTATTATATCCATCACGGTAAGACAGGGGATATGAATGATCTTTCGTATTTTGTGACCCATCTTTGAATAACGAAGTGCGTCTTCCTTGGAAAAAGTATTTAGAGACGGTGGATCCAGCAGATAAAAGTCCAGCCCCTCTGAAGGAGTTTGGGTAATGCCGCAGTTCAACACTTTATCGTGTTTTCTTTTCTTTTTTAACTGGCGATAAAGAAGTGGTTCCGGTTCAACAAGCACTCCGCGAAAGTCCATTTTGTAAAACATTGCGGTATTACTCATTTTAAAAGGGTGGTTTGCGCCAATATCAAGATAGGTAAATGGTTGAAGTTCCAAAACATTACGCAGAAAGTTGATGATGCAGTCTTCCCCGCACTGGGAATAGCTAGTTTGGTAATCTTTTTTAAACATAAACTCACTTAACCGAAGATTGTAATCTACCTGACAATAATTGCCTGAGTTACAGGCGATGCTTTTCTGTGCTTTTGCGAATTTTTATTGGGCTATTATGCTATATTTTTTTGGCGAAAACATGGTAGCCATAGCAGAGAAGTTCCGAGGAATTTGTATCTTCCTTGCTGAATCTACGCAGCATGTTTTTGAGAATTAGTATGGCTATTTTTTCATGCAAACGAGTTCTTTTTCCTGAATAACGCTTTGCAATAGATTCGGTTCTGCCAAGTTCTTGCGCTACAAATTCGAAGAAATTGCCATTCGGTATGAGATGTAAAATCTTAAATTCATATTCGGGTAGATGTTTTTTATACCAGTATGCATTGAACCCAGAGAAAAAATGATAGGGAGAAAAATGGGTCAGTGAACAAAATGGGGCTGTAAGGATGAGCGCCCCGCCTGATTTCAGGAGTCTTGAAAATTCCTTAATGGCCAGAATTGGGTTTGGAACATGCTCTAGGACCTCGGTACACATAATTGCATCAAAGGATGCATCTGGTTCCGGAATTGAGTTGATATCCGAGATGATGTTCAGATTTCCATAATCAAAGTTGTTGATCTGTAGTCCCGCAGAGTCTCCTGCCCCATCATATTGGGCAAAATCTTGCGAAACGTACTGAAGGTGTTTGCATAATTTTTTATACTGCTGAGTCCCTGCACCGGCATCAAGGATTCGGCTTCCTGCAGGGATGGATTTAAGCGTTTTTTCTAACCATTCATCGCGGGTTTGTTGATTGCGTTTCCCTATATCAGGGCTAAGAAATTTCAGGTATTTTTTTATGTGCATTGGTTGTGTGCTATTTCTGGGTTTATCTGGAAATACTTTGGGTGAACCTTTCATGGTAAAAGACTATTGAAATATTTTTTTGATTTCCTGAATTTTTCCCGCCAATTTTTTTCCCTGATCTTATCCCATTTGCGACCATCGAAATCCTTGCCTTGGTGCGTACTGCACCAATTATGGTGAGCAATGCTCTTGCCGCAGAACCCGCTTTTCCATTTGGCGGCATCCGGGTAAATCTCGTCCGTGAGTCCGATCGGCCGGATAATCTTTTCCATTCGCAGGTAATATTCGAGATCTTCGGAAACGCCGATGGGCCAGCCATCTTCATCAAAAAAACCAAGTTGCTCTATCATTGCGGGGCGCACCATAAAGCAGACAGCGGAGCGGTCCGTTTTTTGAAACGGCATGAAAAGAGGTAAGGAGAGGTCATTTATCATTTTGCAAAAGGAATCATGCCCTCCCCATTTGCCATATATGGAATCAATGCTTTCTTCGATTGCCGCTGTTGTAAATGGTTTGCTTGGGTCGATGCGGTAGCTTTTGGAAAGGGTGTGCGCTTCGATGAGTTCGTCTCTTACCGCAGAGCCATTTTCCAGGGTTGCCACCCAGCCGATCTGCTTATCGCTTTCTATCGCCTCGATCATGGGTTGCAGCCAGTCTGGTCCGAGAAAGGCGTCATTGCTTTCGATTACGTAATAATCGTATTCGAATTTGCCTGATGGGATTTTTTTCGGAGAGAATTGTAAGATTTGGTTCCAGGCGATCGCCACCCCAAGATTACGCGGGTTTTTTCGGTAATAAATTGGGAATCGCGTCTGGCTGAATTCGTTTCGCAGTAAACCGGCAATGTCATCGGTTGATCCGTTATCCAGGACAAGGATGGTAACATCAATGCCAAGCCTTTCCGTAGCGGTGTTTCGCATAATACAGCGCAAGCAGGCCCTGGTCATTTCCAAATTGTTTAAGACTGGTATGCCGATGAGGACGGAAGGCATTATTCTAAATCCTTTTTTGTGAAGAACAGACAGACGGTTACAGATTTAACGTAAGTCTTTTGTAGCTGCTGGTTAAAAATCACTCGGCTATGCGATGGTTTTTCGTTTGCTGAAATGGATATCTATTTCTTCATGCGGACTCCTGTTAATGTAGCCGTATATGGGCTTAAGGTCGATAGCAAAACCACCCTGCCATTTTTCCAAAAGTAAATCCTGGTGGATGTTCCCGTGGAAGTTTTTGTTCTCATCTTGGACCTTATTGCAGGGGATATTCATAATTTTTGATTTCGAGTAGGCAACGCCAAACCGGTTTGTAAAGATGGGATTAAAACTCTGGAGTGCATCTTCCATGGTGTTTGGTGCTGAAAATTGAAGGAGTCTCAGCATGGATAAAATTTCTCGTCGGGAGAAGATATGCCCGTCTACGGAAAGCGGGTAGCTCCAATCGAGGGTTCCTTGGTGCCAATGCCAGATGATTTTATCCGGATCAGCTTCCGTGCGTGTTTGGATATCAGGCAGTGGCTGTCCTGTGTTTGTCGTATAATTTTCTTTGATATTCAGGCCCATGCGAAGGCTCGGCACGAATTTGTCCGTGTCAAAGCCGAGTAAGTCGTTGAGGTCAACATTTTCCACCACCACTATGTCGTCTACGAAAAAAATAATTTTGTCTTCGGGGAAAGTGGCCAGCAGCGAAATCAGGTCATCGCGAAATGATTTGGAGTTTGTTTGTTTGTGGAATGTAACTGGAAGATCCCTGTGCAATTCTTGAAGTTGATCGTAGGATTGCTGGTGGTCTTGACCGGAAGCGGAATACAAAACATGCGCTGCGATTGACGGGGTTATTTTTTCTCGAAAAGAAGTCAGGAAAGCATGGAGTTGCATGGCCCTGTCTTTTGAAAAAACGACACAGATCAGTTCGTTGTTGCGCTTTTCATCCTCGGCGCAACGACCATTATACAGGGCGATGAGGTTCTCGTTCAACATGAGAATCTCGGAAAAATCTTTGGTTTTGAGCGCTGTGATTTTCAGTGGACGTAAAATAGCGTTTGCGATATTGCAGATTCGTTGTCTCATGTGTCTTATTTTTCGGATAAAAGGCCGAATGATTTTTTAATTTTATAGCCGATTTTACCAAAAGCATGGGGGCCGGTACGGAAATACTCTATTTTGTCTTCGATAATTTTTTTGAGAGGGGCGTTTGTCTGGGAATTAAAAGGGCTCGGCACATTGCTGCCTTCTAAAACAGCTTGAAGAAGCTTGATGCGCCAAGCATTAAGGTCATGCCCCTTTAACGTGTCGTAGTATTTGGGAGGAAGATCGCGATAGAACACAAGAGGGTCTTCCAAAAACCAAAGCTCTCCCGCGGCCGCAAGCCGATACCATAACTCTATGTCTTCTCCGATGGGGGGGGTTAGTTTTTCGTTAAACAATCCGCAAGTTTCAAGAGCGTTTCGTCGGATCATCACGGATGAAGCGATAAAGCAATTTTCTTGTAAGAGAAAATCGAGGCTGATCTTTCCGTATTTGATTTTTTCGTGATACAAAGGCAGTTTTTGTTTTTTTATGTCTTCACCCTGCCAACGGTAGCCGTTTGTGCCCACCATGACGCAGGAAGGAGTTTTTTTAAGAAAATTAATCTGTTTTTCGAGTTTTTCCTCACGCCAGAGGTCATCGTCATCAAGAATCGCTACATACTCTGCGTTTCCACGCACGATTGCCCGGTTGCGGGGGATGGCCGGAAACCCAGCATGCTCCCCGGTGATGTGCGTAAAGCGTTCATCTTGTAAGAAAGACTGGATGCATTTCCTGGTGTCTGGATCGCTGCCGTCTTCCGTGATCCAGCAACGCCAATTCGTGAAAGTCTGTTTTTGCACACTTTCCAGGGTCTGCGGGAGCAGGTCAGAGCGTTTGTAGGTTGCCAGGATAATGTCAACATTCATGAGGGGGCTTCTTTTTAAATTATAGCTGACGGGGCAGGCTGCTTTTGTTCCCATTTGAAGGCGGTTTCGCAAATCACATTGATGTCCTGTAACCTTGGTTGCCATCCGAGTAAAGCTCGAATGCGTTGGGCATCTGCGATAAGGGACGGCGGGTCACCCAATCGTCGTTCCGCTTCAATTACCTTGAAATTTTTACCGCTGGCCTGTTTCACGGCTGAGATAATTTCTTTTACGCTGAATCCTGTGCCATAGCCACAGTTTAAAATTTCCGATTTTCCGCCTTTGAAGAGATGGGAAAGAGCCAGGAGGTGGGCATGTGCAAGGTCTTCGACATGGATATAGTCTCGGATGCAGGTGCCGTCAGGAGTCGGGTAGTCCGTGCCGAAAATCTTAATATAATCGCGTTTCCCGCAGGCCGCCTCACACGCAACTTTAATGAGATGCGTTGCGTCAGGTGTCGCCTGCCCCAATTTCCCATCCAGGCTGGCCCCAGCGACGTTAAAATATCGTAACGCTGCATAGCGAAAGGGATTTTGTTGCTTATCGGAAGACTCGGCCGTTAAGAAACTGTTTGCCGTGTCCTCAAGCATCCACTCGGTCATGAGTTTTGACCTGCCATAAGGGTTTATGGGTGCAGTCGGAGCTGTTTCATCCACCGGAATATGAGAAGGGATGCCATACACTGCCGCAGAGGAAGAAAAGATAAAGTTGCGTACTTCGTTTTTCGTGCATGCTTCAATGAGGTTGCGTGAGCAGCAGGTGTTGTTCTGGTGGTATTTTAGAGGGTTTGCCACTGATTCAGGAACCACGATGTGTCCAGAAAAATGAATAACCGCATCGATATTATGTGTTGCCAAAGTCCGGGACATAAATGCCAGATCACCGGCATCCCCTTCAAGCAGAATCGCCTGACTGGGTACCGCCCATTTGTGGCCTGAATAAAAATTATCAACCACAACCACATTGCAACCAGCTTCAACAAGTTGTCTGCTTGTGTGAGAGCCTATAAATCCTGCCCCGCCGGTAACCAGAATATTTTTGTTGTGCAAGGAGGCAGTTTTTTTATCGGAGGCAAACATGAAATTATCCTGCTATTGTTGTTTCCGGCACATGCCGGCTCGTCCTATTCACCCTGCATTAAGTGCAAGGCGTTATATGCTCCTTTTTTTGAAAGGAGTTCATCATGTGTTCCCTGTTCCACAATCAATCCGTCTTGTATAACAACAATCCGATCTGCATTACGGATTGTCGAAAGCCGGTGGGCGATAACCAGAGTGGTTCTGCCTTGCATAAGGTTTTCCAGAGCTTTCTGGACTTCTCGTTCTGATTCTGTATCCAAGGCGGAAGTCGCTTCGTCTAGAATAAGGATGGGCGCATTTTTAAGAATCGCACGCGCTATGGAGACGCGTTGACCCTGGCCTCCGGAAAGCCTGGAGCCGGATTCACCAATGACGGTATCGAATTTTTCCGGTAGGAGTTCGATAAAATCAAGGGCGTATGCAGCTTTGGCAGCTGCCCTGATCTCATCCTCGGATATTTTGAGGTCGCCATAGGCAATATTGTTTTTGATCGTATCATTAAAAAGAATGGTTTGTTGCGTGACAATAGCGATTTGGTGTCTGAGAGAGTTCATTGTTACGTCACGAATATCTGTGCCGTCTATTGTAATCGAGCCGTTTGTGACATCAAAAAAACGGGGCAACAGGTTTGCTATGGTTGTTTTACCACCACCGCTTGTTCCTACAAGGGCTACAAGTTCTCCGGATTTAATGGTGAGGTTGATGCCTTTTAAAATTTCTTTTTCTTTCGGGTTATACCCGAAATGAACATTGCGGAATTCAACCCGATCTTTAAAGGGGGGGAGCAATATCGCCCCTGATTTATCCGTAATATCGGATTTTGTGTCAAGAAGGGTGAATACCCGAACGGCAGCTGCTAGACCGTGTTGTATGGAGTTGTTAACCTTGCTGAGGCCCTTTATCGGCTCATAAATCATTATCATCGCGGTGAGGAAAGAAAAGAACGTCCCCGGCGTGGAGTTGCCGTTTAAAACTTGTTTTCCGCCGTACCACAGAACAAGGCCTATGCCGATACCCCCCAGAAGTTCCATGATCGGGTGCGAAAGACTTTTCATCTGCGCATCGCGAATCCATGCGTCATAGAGCCTTTTGGCCATTGCAGAGAAACGGGTGGTCTCGTATTTTTCCATGCAGAAAGCCTTCACGATCCTCGCACCGGTGAAAGTTTCATGGAGAATGTTGATTGCCTGGGCGCCAATCTCTTGAGAGGTCGTGCTGATTGTGCGGAATCTTTTCCCGAATTTATAAATCGGAATGCTGGCAAGAGGCAGGAATATGAGGGAGATAAGCGCCAGTTTCCAGTCCTGATAGAAAATGACCCCCAGGAGGCCGAAAACGGTGAACAGGTCTTTCAGGATACCAACCAGCACTGAGGAAACAGCGGCCTGCATGATCCCCACATCACCAAAGATTCTGGAAATCAATTCGCCTGTTGGTGTTCTTGAGAAAAAAGAAAGAGGCAATGAGTGAATGTGGGTATAAATTCTTGTGCGCAAATCCATTATGATGCGATGGCCTGTGCGTTCTATCAGGTACGAGTAACTATAGTAAAATATGCCTTTGGCGAGAAAGACGAGAATCAACGCCAAGGGCAGGATGTTGAGCATTGCATAGTCTTTTTTGAAAAAAATCTCATCTAGGAGAGGTTTTACCAGATAGGCTTGGGATGATGAGAGCGCAGAAACACAAACCATGCTGAGCATGGCAATAAGCAGGCGACCGTGATGAGGCTTGACGAGCCAATAAATTCTCTTTATGACTTCTTTATTCGTCATGGAGTTATTCAAGAGTGGTGTTTCGCTTAAGGGGAAAAACTTGCTAACACGATAAACTGATGGGGAGCAAATTTTTGTCTGCAAGAGGCCCAACGGAACTTCAGCCCAATAAAGTTCCGTAACATCTATCTGATAGTCTGGACTTTGTCAAATAAAAGAGAGAGAAGGCTCCCGCGATGGGTGCTTCGGTGGGGACAAGTAGTAACGGATTATTCCAGAGTCGCCACTTGAGGCGGCATATAGCGGTAGCAAGGCCTAGTTGGGCGTTGGGATTCAACTTAATTTCACCAACTCGGTGCTCAAATACCTTTCCCCTGTGTCGCAGAGGGGAAAAACTATCTGTTTGCCGCGGTTTTCCGGGCGGCTGGCGACCTGCATGGCGGCCCAGGCGTTGGCGCCGGAGGAAATCCCGCAGAGGATGCCTTCTTCCTTGGCGATTCTTCGGGCGGTTTCCATGGCTTGGTCGTTGGTTACCGTGATGATTTCATCGATGATTTCCCGGTTGAGTATTTTTGGGACAAAGCCTGCGCCGATACCTTGAATTTTGTGAGGACCCGGTTGTCCGCCGGATAAAACCGGGGATGCGGAAGGCTCCACCGCCACCACATGCAGCGATGGCTTGAGTTTTTTGATCACCTCGGAGACCCCGGTGATGGTGCCGCCGGTGCCCACTCCGGCCACGAAGATATCTATGCCGCCATCTGTGTCTTCCCATATTTCCCGGGCGGTGGTTTGGCGATGGATCTCGGGGTTTGCGGGGTTGGTGAATTGGTTGGGCATGAAGCTGTCCTTCGTTTGGGCGAGGAGTTCTTCCGCTTTGGCGATCGCTCCTTTCATTCCTTCGCTGCCAGGGGTAAGCACCAGTTCGGCGCCCAGGTGCCTGAGAAGGGTCCGCCGCTCCAGGCTCATGGTTTCCGGCATGGTCAGGACAAGCCGATATTTTTTGGCTGCACAGACAAAGGCCAGGGCGATGCCGGTATTGCCGCTGGTAGGCTCGATGATGGTGGTTGTCGGAGTAAGCAATCCCTGCTCTTCGGCGGCACGGATCATGGCCAGGCCGATGCGGTCTTTGACGCTTCCCAGGGGGTTCTGGAATTCCAGTTTGGCAAGCAGCGTTGCCCCAAGTCCTGCCCCGAGTCGGGAAAGGCTGAGGATGGGGGTTTTGCCTATGATTGCCGTGATGTCAGGAGAAATTCGTGGCATGGGGAGTCCTCTTGCGGTGACTGGGGAAGAGAGCGTTGCGGTGCAGGGTTGCCGGTACGAACACGTGTGGTATGCGTTTTAAAGAAAAGGGGTGAGGACTTCGCATTCACGACAGATTTTCATTTTTCCTTTCCAGTTTTTCTGGGCCTTGCACTCGCAGATGGTGCCGTTAATGAACCAGCATAACTCGCCGGCTTGAAATTCCCAGGCCGGGCATTGTTCGCGTCTTTCTTTCGGACAGTTTTTTACTTCCCAGCAGGGGGAGGGGCCGGCGTTGTCTTTTTGCCGCCGGCGGGAAAGCAAGAAGAAGACCTGTCGTTCGACATGGGGGGGCACGGAGCGCCAGCCCTGTTCGTAGCCTTGAATTGCCTTTGTCGATGAGCCCAAAAGCTCGGCAAGTTGTTTTTGGGTCTTGCCAAGTTGCTTGCGCGCCAGCAAGAAATCCTGTTTGTCCATCGGCTGCTCCCGGCAGAAGAAAAAACGTTTATTCTTTCCAGAAGAGTACCACATGGTGGCAGTATTTTGTCAAGAAGAGAATGCTCAGGTCGGTGTGGAGGCAGATATCGTGATTGTTTTGCTGTGCGCCGGAAATGACGATCCCGGGAGAGCAAAACCTGGGGCGGTGCAGATGGACTTCCTTTAATTCACGCGGATCCAGCGGCCGGATGGGTCTTTTGAAACGGTGACTTGGTTGGAACGGCCTTTTTGAATTTTTTCCAGGCCGTCGCGCATGGCTTTTGAATAATTTTCACAGACGCCGAGGCTTCTGTCCACCAGGGCAAGGGCTTCTTCCTGGCTGATTTGAAGTATGCCGCCATATTTGTATATGAGTTCGGCAAGTTCAAGCTTGGTTCCGTTGAAAAAGGCAGAGGTCAGCTTGTTGTTGAAGACAACAAGGTTCTGGAGAAAGAGAAAGGAATCTTGACTTCTGTCTGGCTTGGGAGGATCAGTCTCCATGCAATCGACAATTCGTTTGGAGAAGTTCCAGAAGGTTGAAATTTCCCGGCCAATCTGGCTGTAAGTCAATCCTTTGAGCACGATACGATTTGAATGTTCCTCCGAGTAGCCCTTTTGCATGTGCTGCTCAATGGCTTGATACTGGGCAGGCAGGTAGACCAGGACAACAAGTTTTCCCAGCTTGTGCAACAGGCTGCACACGTATGCTTCTTCCGCCGAGAGCCGTGTTTTCCGCAGCTCGCAGTATATTCTGCTTTGGGTGGCGCTGATCAGGGACATGGTAAAGGTTCCGGCGATTTCATCTTTTTCCGCCCCAGCTCGGATGAATTCCTCAAAAAGCGCCATTGTTGCGGCAAGTTGCCGCAGGGTGTCAAACCCGACCACGGTTATGGCCCTGGAGATGGTGCTGACAGGGGTTCCCCGAGAATAGTAGGCGGAATTTACCACCTGCAGAATCCTGGTGGTGAGGGAGTAGTCTTTGAGGATGGTGTCGGCTACTTCATGGGCGGTAGCGCGGCTGCTGCCCAGAAGCGAGACGAGTTCCGTCACATGATCGGACATGGCCGGCAGAGAATCCATGTTGACCATGGCGAAAATTTCCAGCAACCGTTGGCGGGTTTGATTATCTTGTGTTTCTGTCATGTGGCTTCAGCGCTGGATTGAAAAATGTGACTCTGTGACAGCCTGTATATTAGATTACCCTAAGATGTTTTTTGGGCTTTCGCAAGACTATTGAGGATGTTCCCTGCATACGGATGAGGGGCAGGGTGATTTGCTCTGGACATTACTGGTTGGGCAAGCGCCGGTACTGAATGGCTTCGGCAAGGTGATTCGGCAGGATGCTCGTGCTTTCTTCCAGGTCGGCGATGGTCCGGGCGATTTTCAGGATTCGATGATATGCCCTGGCGGAAAGGCCTAATCGGGACGTGGCTTGAACCAGCAATTTTTGTCCGCCGGCATCGAGAGCACAGTGATGCCTGAGATCCATCGGTCCCATCTGGCTGTTGAAGTAGACTGCGGTTCTCCCGGAAAATCGAGCCTGTTGAATGGCGTGGGCTTTCCCAACCCTTGTCTTTATTGTTGCCGATGACTCACCTGCCTGAGTGTTTGTGAGTTCATGCACCTTCACGGCAGGGACCTCAAGGTGGATGTCGATCCTGTCCAGAAGCGGCCCGGAAAGTTTGCTTCGGTATCGCTGGATTTGTGCCGGAGTGCAGAAACAATCCTTTTCTGAGCCCAGAAAACTGCATGGGCAAGGGTTCATTGCTGAAACCAGCATGAAGTCCGCGGGAAAACGAAGTGATTGCGAGGCCCTGGCAATAGTAACCTGGCCATCTTCCAGGGGCTGGCGCAGGACTTCCAGGACATTTCGCTTGAATTCGGGGAGCTCATCAAGAAACAGCACGCCATTGTGCGCCAGGGAAACTTCGCCGGGACGGGGAATTTGTCCGCTGTCACTTTCACAAATAAATGCGACAGTAGCTCCGAACTGAAATGATCATTTTTTCATATGGACTTGAGCAAAGAAACAAGCTTCGTGAAAATGTTATGAAAATTAGGGGTCATGGTAATATTTTGTTGTAAAAAAGCCAAGATAATCTTTATCATCATAATAGCGAGTCAACGTATTCTTTGTGTCATCCCGATGATTTTTCAGCGGGGTTTATGTCTGGACCAGGAAGGTTGAAATGTCGGAAATAAATGCGACGGAAATATCAGTAATAACTGCGACTGCAACCGATATTGATGTTAATAGCTGCGACTGTGTTATGGATCGCCAACTCCAGCAACGAAAAATTCGTCCCACGCGGAGGAGCGTATCCGGGATTTACGCTTTTAGGGGCGAGACTCCGATTCAGTTCGAGTCCACGCTGGAGCGCGATTTCCTTATCCGGTGTGAATTCTTCCTGCATGTGTTGGATATCGTGCCTCAGCCGGTGAAGATTCCCTTCGAAACCGGCGGACGAGTCCATCATTACACCCCCGACTTTCTGGTCTATTACCGGCTGGGCAATCGTACGCCCGGGGATTACCCAAAGCCGATGCTGGTGGAGGTGAAGCCGAGCGGGGACTGGCGGGCAAATTGGCGAAAATGGTTTCCCAAGTGGAAAGCCGCCCGGCGGCACGCCCGGGAGGCCGGCTGGTCGTTCCGCATATGCGACGAGTCTCGGATCCGGGATCAGACGTTCGACAACATTCGCTTCCTGGAACGGTACAAGAGGATGAGTTTTCCGGTGGAGGAAAGCGAATGGATGCTTGCGACGGTTCGCAAGATGGGGTCGGCACCTTTCCATTACATTATGGCTTCGCACTTCAACGGAATTTACAAGGCCGAAGGTATGGCGCATATCTGGCACCTTCTGGCCATGCGAAAGCTTGACTGCGACATGGGCCGCCCTTTGGGCGACAACACCGAATTTTGGATGCCTACCGATGAGTAAACCGAGAGAGAACATCCTGGCCACAGAAGGGTTCAGTCCCGTTCGGGAGCGGCTGAAGATTGAGGTCGGCGCCTATGTCCGCAAGGACGGGCTGGTTTATCGTATCGCGCAGGTACTCGACTTCGAGACTGTGATCGGCGTCGAGGCCGAATCCGGTCGCAGCGCATCGTTGCGGATCGGAGAATTGCGCCCTCTGGGAAAAGGCGACGACAAGCCGGCCATCGATCTCGATGAAATCGCCGACGAAAACTGGAAGATCGCCGAGTACCGCTATTCCGTCATCAAGCCTTTCATTGACAGGGCTCTGGTGCAGCGGCATCAGGTGGAGGAACGGGGCAAGGAATTCGGGGTTGATCCTGCCACGATTTATCGGTGGATGAAGAAGTACAACGCCTTGGGCGTACTCTCAGCCCTGATTCCGAAAAGGCGCGGATGGCAGTCCGGCAAGACCAGAATACCACCCCATGCCGACGAAGTGGTCTGCGGGGTGATTACGAGCTACTATCTGACCGCCCAACGTCCCACTGTGCAGAAAGCGGTGACCGAAGTCATGCGGGTCTGCCATGATCGGGGAATCAAGGCGCCCTGCGCCTCGACCGTCAGAGCCCGGATCGCCAAGCTTTCCGAAAAGGAACGGCTTCGCGGCCGAGGGTTCAAGGAGAAGGCGAAAAACAAATTCTTTCCGGCGGCGGGCAAGTTCCCGAACGCCGATTATCCTCTTGCGGTGGTGCAAATCGACCATACGCCGGTGGATGTCATCCTGGTCGATGATATTCATCGCAAACCCATTGGCCGGCCGTGGATTACCCTGGCCATCGATGTGTTTTCGCGTGTTGTCACCGGCTATTACCTTTCGTTCGATCCGCCTTCGGAAACTTCGGTCGGCATGTGTGTCGCTCAAGCCATCCTGCCCAAGGAGGATTGGATGGTGATGTGCAAAGTGGAAGCCTCTTGGGACGTGTGGGGGATCCCTGTCACCATCCATGTGGACAACGGAGCCGACTTCCGGTCTGACAACTTCCGGCAATCCTGCCTGATGTACGGCATCAACCTCGAATTCAGACCGGTAAAGCAACCCAGATACGGAGGGCATATTGAACGGCTGCTCGGTACCTTGCTCAATGAGATTCACGATCTGCCCGGGACCACCTTTTCTTCGATAAAAGAGCGCGAGGGCTATGACTCCGAGAAAAATGCGGTACTGACAAAATCCGAGTTCGAGAACTGGCTGGTCACCCTGATAACAAAAATATATCACAACCGGCCGCATTCGGTTCTTGGGATGACACCGCTCAAGAAATGGGAAATCGGCATCTTCGGCAATTCGGAGGTCAAAGGGATAGGGCTCCCTGCCAGGTCGAGCGATCGCCTGGCGGTGATGCTGGACTTTCTGCCGTCTTTCCGGCGAACCGTACAGACCTTCGGGGTGAAGATTGAGGGCATGACGTATTACGCCGAGGCCTTGAGGCCGTGGATCAACGCGACCGATCCGAAGACCAAGAGCAAAAAAGAACTCGTTTTCCGCCGGGATCCCCGGGATATCAGCACCGTATGGTTTTTCGATCCGGCTTTGGGGCAGTATTTCAAAATACCATTCGCCGATCAGACCCTGCCGGCCTGCAGCGTCTGGGAGTATCGTCAGGCCAGGGAACATTTAAAACGTGAAGGGTTGGCGAACTTCAACCAAGCTGAGATATTCCGCGCCATCGGGGAATTGCGCGAGCGGGTGGAAGAGGCATCGGTCAGGACGAAGAAGGCCCGCAGGATGGCGCAGCGGCGCAAGGAGCATGAAAAAAAGGTGACGCCGGCGGCGCCGGTTCAAGAACGTCGGCCCATTCCGCAACGGTCTTCCCCGGCCTCCATGTTGACGGAATTGCTTGATGACGAAATCAAGGGACTCGGAGACATTGCATGACTATGTACGACCATATCCACCCGGAATTTCGTCAAGTGATGACGATGCCAGCCCAGGAGCGCATCGAGTTCATGGATCAGCCTCGTTGGGTCGGTTATGCGACCGCCCAACATATCTTGGACACCCTACAGGCTCTATTGCGGAAGCCGGAACGGCCGAGGATGCCGAATTTGCTGATCGTGGGCGATCCGAACAACGGGAAGACTACGATAGTCCGACGGTTCCGCGATCTTTGCGGGGAGAGCTACATCAACGAAGAGGCCGAGCCGGTCAAGCCGATAATCATCGCGGAAGCTCCGCCCAGCGCAGATGAAAAGGGGCTTTACATCTCGATTCTCGAACGGTTCTACACCCCATACCGGTCGAGCGATCCGGTCGCCAAACTGCGCTATCAGCTCATTCACCTTTTTCGTTCGTGCCATGTCAGAATGCTGATCATCGACGAATTCCATTCGTTGCTTACCGGCACCACCATCAAGCAGCGGGAGGTGATGAACGCGATCAAGCTGCTTTGCAACGAACTGGTCATTCCAATCGTCGGGGTGGGCACCCGGGAGGCGGTCCGCGTTCTTCATACCGACCCACAGCATGCGAGCCGCTTCGACGTTATCGTACTGCCCATGTGGGAACTGGATAAAAACTTCCAGTTGCTACTGGCCGGTTTTGAGTCCGTGTTGCCGCTGAAAAATCCTTCCAAGATTCACCGACCGGAACTCGCTCAACTTCTGCATTCCATTTCCTCCGGCAACATAGGGGATCTGCATCGACTGCTGGTGGCATGCGCCTCCGAGGCGATAAAAAGCGGGGTGGAACAAATCGACAGGGAAATCATAGAGGGTAAATCGTGGATGAGACCCACTCGTGGCATCCGGGAACTTATAGGGTAGCCTCTCGGTGGGCAGTCCCTGTAGATCTGCTGCCGGATGAGATTTTTTCATCCTGGCTGGTCCGGGCGGCCTTGGCTAACGGTTGCGATCCCCTGGTCTTCAGCGGCGCCATCTGGCCCAGCTGGCGTATCTGGACCGGCGACCTCGACCGGAACATTCAGGATGAACGCCTGGCTGTTCTGGCGAAGGAAAGCGGTATTCGGCCGGAGGCTTTCAAGGGGGCGTTGTTGCGGCCGTTTTTTCTGGCCATAATGGATGAGGAACCGCCTCTTAAAAGCGGTTGGCCATGGCTGATTCCGACAGGCTCCCGCAATCGAAAGCGCTCCTACGGTCTGCAATATTGTCCCCGCTGCCTGGACGAGGACCGCACTCCTTATTACCGGCTGCAGTGGCGGTTCTCATGGCATACGGATTGTCCCAAGCACGGGTGCGGGCTGCTTGATTGCTGCCCTCATTGCAGCGCGGTTCTCGAACCGCACCGACTGGTTCTGGGAACGCCGCATATCGGGGTTTGCTTCACCTGTGGGGGAGTTTTGGCCAACGTCCCCGTTGAGGTCCCGAAAGAGCGTTACGCCCTCTGGATACAGGAAGCTACCGACAATGCGATAAGGAATGGTGGCGGAGAGACGTTCGGAGAGAGGGTCACGGTTCGAGGCTGGTTCACTACGCTTTGGTTTTGGAACGAGCTTATCCGGATGAGCATGCGGTCCGAAACGGTGGCCATGAGCGCTTTGGCGCAACAATGGCCTTCCGGGGTGGACAGGGTGGTCGGCAAGACTTGTTTCGGCGGGCAGAGCGTCTCCCAAAGGAGGGCGGCGCTCGACAATATCGGTTGGCTCATGTCGATGTCCTACGGTGAATTGTTGCGGCTGACAAGCTCCGTCGGCTTGAGCCGGCAGAATTTGTTGCTCGCCGGAAAACCGCCTCTGCTCGCCATAGCCCGGTTGGCGGACGAACTCCCGACCCGGAGAGGAATTGTCGGAGCATACGATGAAAGGTGTAAGGGAAGGCGTAGTGGGCCTCCTCCTCCCAAATCGCGGAGACAGGTGGAATGGCAAATGACATTGCTGCTACGAAAGATGGCCGACGAATGAAGTCGGCCGGCGGCAAAGTCCGCGAGGGCCGTGAGCCTTGTGTTCGCTGCCGCCGAACGACCTACGCCATCGGAAAGGTCACCACTTACGGCCCGGTGTGCAACGCCTGCTCACCCTATTTTCGCAAGGCCGGAATATGCGGCCGGTGCGGCAAGGAGTCCCGGTGGCTCAGCAGAGTTCTTCGCCTCGATATCAATCAACCGATCTGCCCTGCCTGTCAGCGGCTTGATCATGGCAGTTGTGCTCTTTGTCGCAGAAACCGTTTGCTGTACGACGACGGCACCGGCCGGCTTGTCTGTAAACCCTGTCTGATAAGAGGGCCGGTAGTATGCCGAACTTGCGGCAAGCCGTCGCCGGCGGGTAGGGGAGGGGAATGTGACGACTGCTACTGGAATCGGCTTCTTTCCAAACGCATTGATATAGCAGCCGTGGTGTTCGGCAGGAAAGAGAAAGCAGAGATATTTCGCGCTTTCGGCGAATGGCTACGAGAGGATGCCGGAGCCCATCCGGCCGCGGTTAAGATCAATCGGTATTTCGAATTTTTTCTGGAAATGTGGTCCCTGAACGGGAACATTCCAGATGCGATCACACTTCTGAAGCACTTTTCGCCCGGCGTAATGCGGAGGAATTTTCAGCCGCTGCGCTTTCTTGAGGAAAAGGCCCTGGTCAAGATTACGGATGCGGACAGGGAAGAAGTGACCGAGCGCAAGCGCATCAAGGAAATAATGGCCAAAAGCGCCGAATCCGGCAGGGCCCACATATTCATGATCAGGTATCACGACCGTCTTACGGAGCGGATGCGGGAAGGGATGACCGGGCTGTCATCCGTCAGGTTGGCCTTGAGCCCGGCCTTGGCGTTGCTCAAGACGGCGATCATGAATGGCCGGGAGTTGCCGCGCCAAGAGGATCTGCTAGAATATCTCGGGACGGCGCCCGGGCAGCGAGCGGCAGTAAGCGGGTTTGTTTGCATGCTGCGCGATGAATTCGGGGCAGAACTGGCGTTGCCGACCGCAAAGGCGCTGCGATACAAAAATGTGAGGCGACGGCCCGAGAATCGTTTGGCGCTTGAGTGTGAACTGATGGATTTGCTGCGCTCTGAGGAGAAGAGCGAAAAGGACAGGCGGAAACTGGTCGAGTTGTCTCTGCGGTACTTCCATCGGGTGCCTGCCGGGATGGCAAGGAAGATGGCCCGGGAATGTTCGGTGGAGAAAACACCAACAGGGGATACAGCGGTGTTGTGTGGCAGGGTTAATTATTGGCTGCCGAAGGATGCAGCGGAAATAGTCAGGCCGTGTCGATTTCAGGTGCGGATAGTCGCCGCTGTAGATTCTCTGTGAAAACGAGGCTTGTCATTGTTTTAATTTACTTTACAGTAAAAATGCAGTACATTTAATAGTAAACAGGCTATATAATTATTTATAAAAGATATACACGGATAATAAATGCCCCGAGGAAAACCAAAAATCAAGACCGCGGTAATGACACTGCGCGTGGACCCAGTAGTGAAAATCGCCGCAGAGCTTGCTGCCAAGCAAGACCACCGCAGTGTCACGAATTTAATTGAAGTGCTTATTCTAAGGCATTGTAAAGAGCTAGGTATTGATACGGAGAATGCGCCATGAAGAAAGTCGCGAAAAATTGTGAAGAGTTGAGGGTATGAACAACGAAAATATAGTCCAAAAAGTCTGGAATCTCTGCAATATTCCGAGGGGCGACGGCATCAATTACCATGGGTATATTTCTGAGCTAACTTACCTTCTGTTCCTTAAAATTGCCGAGGAGAAATGGCATGGATAACCTTACTAGCATACCAGCTGGTAACGTCGATGTCCTTCACGTTTCGTTTAATTCGTGGACGCAGAAGCGGAAAGTGCCTACACTTGGAACCAACGCAGGTGCAGAGAAGCTGCCGTTTCAAGATTGGCACCACTTTAAGGAAGCTTTTACCCCTGAGTTGGTTGCCAAAGCTGCCAAGGGCTCTAAGAGAGAACTCCTGCGTTGTGCCGATCCCTTTGGGGGGTCGGGAACGACAGCCCTAACTTGTCAGTTTCTAGGTGTCGAACCAGTCACTATTGAGGTCAATCCGTACCTCGCCGATCTCATCGAAGCAAAGCTCTGCACATACGACAGCGATGATCTGGTCCGCAGTCTTGGGCAGATTTTGAGAAGGGTGCATTTTGCCAAACCATCGCTCAAACGATTTGCCACTCTACCACCAACTTTCATCGAGTCCCATAACAAGGAGCGTTGGATCTTTAGCAAACCTGTTGCCTACCAGATCGCAGCCTATCTGGACGCAATCGATGGGCTGCCGGATCAAAGCCACCGGCGTTTTTTCAGGATACAGCTGGGGGGGATGCTGGTCAATGTTAGCAATGTTGTCATCAACGGCAAAGGCCGTCGCTACCGCCGGAACTGGGTTTCGCGCTTTATCTCATCATATGAGTTCGATACGCTCTTTTGCGAACGATCTCAAAAGGCAATACTCGAAGTCCATACCCATCGATTGCGTAAGGAGCAGAGGTACACGTTAATTCGAGGCGATTGCAGGAAGGCAACCGCTGAAATCGGTCAGATTGACGGAGCCATTTTTTCGCCCCCATATCCCAACTCTTTCGATTATACCGATGTGTACAACGTTGAGTTGTGGGTGTTAGGCTATTTATCCGGTGCGCCGGATAACCGTGTTTTGCGCGAGTCTACACTTTGCTCTCACGTACAGATCAAACGCGCATACCCACTTGCCCCGAAGGGCTCCAAACAATTGGCATGGGCACTAAGACGTCTGGAAAGCGCACGCAACGACCTTTGGAGCCCTTGGATTCCTGAGATGGTCGGTGGCTATTTCCACGATATGAAATTGGTTCTTGAAGGACTATATTCGCAATTGGCATCTGAAGGAGAAGCTTGGGCGGTCGTTGGTGACAGCCAATACGCCGGTGTTCCGGTCCCAACTGCGGAGATCCTTGCAGAATTAGCTCCTACTATGGGCTACAAAGTAGTCAATGTAGAGGCTTTTCGTTCGATGAGAGCTTCTGCCCAGCAGGGTGGCCAGGAGGAGTTGGACGAAACTCTGATTGTCCTGCGGAAGCACTGATGCTCAGCCCAAAGCGCATGAAAATATCCCTGCCTACTATGTGTTTCCTGACAAATATTTTTCTTCAAGCCAAATTCGTGCGGATTCAGGTGTAGAGAATATAGGCCAAGCCCAAAACTTGACATCCAATTTTACTGCGTTTTTACATTTACTTGTAGAGTATTTATGGAGACTAGGGGCTGGTCGCAGGTCATAACAACATAGAGCGGAGAAGCGAGAACCATGCTCCATACGATAAGCGAATGCCTGCCTAATCCCCTTCTGGACAGCTTTCTGGTTGGCCGCGTCGGAGACCTTATTCCCAGAGTTTGTATATGCCTTGACGATCTTTAACTCCAAGATTGCATGGTTGGTATTCTTCGATGGGTCTAACGGGTCTTGCTCGATAACAGCCAAATCATAGCGACCAAAAACTCCCGTTTCTTCGCTTTTCACTTTCAAATTCCCTAGTCCAATTACGAGCCCAACCTGGACGATTTTCTGGATAGCCCCTTCGGCCCTTTCGACAGGAAAACCCTTCTCTTTGTCTTGCCAAATGTCTTTGGCCGCTGAGCCTGCAGTTGGCGTGATCAGACTTTTTTCGTGGATTCTATCCAGAAGATCCTTGAGAATAGTTTCATTGAAGTTAGCCCCACCGAAAAGGATATCCTCGCAATCCTCCGGAGTATCGACGCCTTTGGGATAGAAACGCAAGAGTGCCTCGCTGGAAGACCCATCGAAATAGATGGCTGGTCGGCTGCCGGAAGCCAACGTCTTGGAAACGAAGGTAAAAATCGCATCGCTATCGGCTCCAGTGAATATAGCAAAGCCGTTGCACGAGTTCATAGCCTGAGCCCCGAACCAAATCTTACCTGCAACATTAACGCCTCCAAGGCTGAATGTAGGCTCACGTTTCGGCACTACTCGAACATTCTCTGGCACAGGTCCTAAGACGTATAAAGAAGGAGCCGAACAGAGCGCAGTCTTGTCCTTAGCGTTTCTCATGGCAAGAACCTTAGCGACGCTGTGAACAAACTGCACTTCTTCTGGGAGCGCTTGGTAGTAGCGATTACCCGTAGAGCGACTTATCATAGTCGACAAGTCATCATCTTTCCAAAGGCCTAACTTTTCGTCACTCATGGTTTACTCGACAAACAATGTGATTAACGTAAACATCAATGATTTCGGCGGGGTTCATTTCATCGCCAGCCAGTTGTCGAATCCGGTCAACTGTATACGATGTGGCTGTCTCATCTGCACTTAGCCACTCACCAAGATCGATGACTTGTCCAGTATCCACGGCAGGGCTGCCGTAGGTTGCATCTTCGCTCATTGAAGAGGGAACTTGCTCGTCCGATAAACGGGAAAAAGCCTGGACGACCTCTCTGAGAAAATCCAAAACAACTTCTTCTCCGGGAAGCTCACGTAGCACCGTCAGGATTGGTTCCACACGCTCTACGATTAAGCTTATCTTTGGTAGTACAATAGGAATATCCCCGTTGTTGCGTCCGATTTTCAGGTCGTCGACCCGCACGAGTCCCATTCCGATAAGACGGTCAATATCCTGCTGCAATGCGGGATAGTAAGGGGCGGTCGATTGCTTCAATACCTTACCGTCTAGTGGTTCGAGCATCCAGATGGGTGCGAGTACTTCAGAGAGGTATGCAATCACGTGCAACGAACCTGTCGTGACTGGTGTTAAGCCAACCCAGCGGCAAGCATCCAGTATCGACAGGATCCTCAGCCACCGTCTGCTTTGTTCAGCAGGCTCCAGCAAGCTGGGAGTATGATCACTATTCACTTAGGCCTCCCAAGGCCAGAATTTTCCGTAGTTCTTCTTCGTATTCTGGTCTATTTTCTCGCAAGGCTGCCGTGGGTATGGCAACCTCCATGAGGTTCAACAGCCGCAGGCCCTGTTCCTCTGGCGAAATACCGTTCTTGATCATTTCTGGTAGCAACTGCCCGTCGACTAAGTTTGATGCGACCACCAGCCGGTTGTTTGAATCAGACTTCCCGAAACGGCAAAGTACATTAGCTGCCCTTTTCACGAAGAAGGCGTCAAGTGAAGATTCCGGTGCGTCAATCACCAGCGAACCGCCAGTACCCCTGCTGGCGACGTGGATTAGAGCCATTCGAAAAGCCAAGTCGATAAACTCCCGCTGACTCTCCGATACGGCCTCCGGACCATACCGAAGAGTAGGTGCTGTGAAGTTCGAGCCACTCATTTCAAGGCTGAATGCTGGGAAGTCAACCTTAGTGGTTCCAGAAGTTTGTCCTAACCGCTTGTTCTCTGGCGACCATTTCAACTGAGCTTTTTCAGAAAGAAAACCGCTAGCAAAATCTGCGAATGCACTTTTGATAGCGTCTGAGTTCTGCAAAATCCTGGTGTTGGCTTGGTCAACCAGGTCCTTGAAAGAGGTAGCGAGGCTAATCAACTCAGCCCTGTCGCCAGCCAGGGTCTTACGCAGTTCTGAAAGTTCTGATTTATCCTGAACATACTTCTCGTCATCTTGGGGCAAGGCATTTTCAACCCGATTAATTTGCTTTGTGCGCTCTGCAATTGCTGCACGCGTTTTGACAAGACGAGTAGCAACGGCGTCATAGTGACCCGAAACTTCAGCCATTTCTTTCTTCAGTGCTGAGACGCGCTCCTTATCTTCCCGCAGCTTGTCGTAAAGTGATTTCACCTTCTCCTTGGAGAAAGAGACAACTTTTTCATGGATTGATGATTCTGGCGCAAGATCACTTTCACAGACAACACATTTAAGATCCGTGACACGCGCTGAAAGTTGCTCGGCCACTGATGCGGCCTCGTTGCCGCATACGGCACAATAGTTTTGCGCGATAAGTAACGAATATAGGTACAGGGCTGTCTGCTTTTCGGTGGGGAAGTGTTTTTTGAGTAACAGTAACTTTTCAGATTCCAATACTCGGGAACTATTGTCGGCCTCTAATTCGCTCGACAATAGATTCTTACGCAAAGCATGGCGCCTGGTGTCAAGGTCATCGGCTTCGTCAACAAGTGTGCTTTGCGCCTCCTCGTCCACTTCTTGAAGTTTTTTCAACGAAACTAGTTCCGCACGTAATGATGATTCGTTGCCAACCGCCTTTTCGCTGGTCGCGACCCTTTTCTTGAGCCGATTGAGAGCCGCAAAGTCGTTTCGATACCTAGTGTCTCGGCTCAGGATATCCCTCTCTTGTAGGTACCAGTCTTGTGCTTCTTGGGGGGGAAGGAACATTGTTCTGAAAATGTGACGCTGTGCTGATCGATCCCAAACAAGTTCCCTCCGATCTTCGAAATAGAAGACCATGTGACGAAGCAACAGCAACAAATCCCCGAAGGATGGCAAACCGGAAAATGATGAGATTTTTGTTTGATACTCTTTTTCGTCGGTAAGTACTTCGGTTTTGTCGAACTTGACCGAGAGAAGGCCGAGATCCTTAAGGTTTCGTCTTATCGTCAGCTGTTTTTGCCCGATAGAGAGACGCAAGATTGCGGTTGCATTGGTCGCCAGATTTTGCACACGATTAGAGAACAAGGCCTTTTCCTGAACGTTCAATGGTCTGACATTTAACGAGCTGCCACCCAACTCCGCAGCATCGAGAGCTGTACGCGGCAAATCATATGCACCAGCAAGCATCCGGAAGAGGATAGTAATCAGTGTTGTCTTTCCGAGTCCGTTCGCGCCCAAAATTAACGTCAGGCCTGGCTTGAAATAGATATCGATGCCTGGTTTTTCGTCCGTTCCAGGAAACAGACCGTAATCTTTGACTTCTAACTGCTCAAAAACAGGAAAATTGATCATTATCTAGTTCCTTCAATGGTAACCTGATCGAACATCGACCAAGTTGCTTTTTGTAGTCTCTTCGAAGCTTCGTGTGGAAATGAGTATTCTGAGTGGTGTCTGTAATAAATAAGGTTCCTCTCGGGAATCGGTGCGAGGAATTTTGTTGTATAACGTCAAACATCCAGCGGATGCGCATGTTAGATTTACGACTCGAATACAGCTGCAGACCATAACCAAGACTTTTTATTACCTGGATCAATAGGAAGGGCATTGAGTTTTTTGAGTAATTTACTTGAACTGTTTTCTGCAATTTCATCAAACCGACTATCCAATGTTTTCTTTTTAGCTGCGGTTGCGTATACGGCCAAAAGACCTCTGTGTATGCTACCACCTCGGTTAACCAAGGATCGAAGACGCGTTGCATCATCGTTTACGCAGTGAGAATCCCAGCCCTTCTTCACTTCGTTTAGAAAACGGGGCGCATCCGCCGCAGACCAAACAACGATGTCAATTCTGCCCAATTTATTGCGTACGCGTCCGCCACGACGCTCAGCTTCTGCACTTTCAAGAATCCATTCAACAGATGATTCTACCGTTACGTAGTGGCACTCCTTTCCTAAAGCACGGGCAATTTTTGCTTGCAAAAGCCACTCTGGTGCCTCATGCAATTGTAATCCTCCAGATAGTTTATCATAGAACTTTGATGCATTTGACATCCCTTTGAGGCATGCATTTATAACATCGTTTATTGATACTGGACCTGGCATATTGTGTCCCTAGGTGAAGATCTAACGTTTGAGCTCGGCGGCTGGACGCCCAAGCTTGCCGCGCCAGAGCCACCGTGCATCTCCCGGTCCGCTGAAGTGACTTGTTTGAATGTGGCTTATGGAACATCAAAAATTATCTATGGATGTATAATCTATTCATAGATAATGAGCCAACCGGTTATTTTTTCGTGCGTCTCCACTCCCAAGGAGGCAGAGGGGCTGGATCTGCCCACAGGCCGAGCCTCGCTGCTCTAGCTTGCAATTCTTCTTTTGTCCATGCTGAACACTCCCCGCGTCGACAATACTGCTGGTAGACCCATGCAAAGCCGTTTTTCACCAACTCTTCGTTCAGGCTCTGACCGGCCACGGTTACGAGCCCAACTGTTCGACCATACCGATCCTGGTCAACCGGCTCCACATCCACCATTCTTCCGGCAACCAATGAAGCGGTGAAGCCTTTGGCCTTCTGGCCGAAAGCCTGTTTCTTCTCCGGGGTATCTACCCCATACAGCCGGACTTTTGTTTCCCGGCCATCCTGAAGAACTTTGATGGTGTCGCCATCGGTGACGGCGACGACCTGGCCAGTCCAGGCATAAGCTGAAGCTGATGCGAGAATCAAGAAGGTCAAGAGCAATACAAGGAAGCTATTTTTCATTTTTCAGACTTTCTTTCATTTTTTTGGGGAGAGAAGTGCTGGCGCCGTGTTCGCTTTGCTGCCGCTGCCCACGGAAAGCGCATTCAATGCCTCGCGTTTGGAGGCATAGTGTTGTCCTGCGAGCGGCCCCCTGTGGAAGTGGTATCCTCCCTGTTTTCGATTGTTGTGGCCGCCATATCCATCGAGTCCTCCGCCATGAGCGAGGGCCAGGGAAGGCAGCATGAGGATCATGAACGCAACTTTTATCGCGATAGTCGGTTTCATTAGAGTCCTCCCTGAATTGTTTTTGACAAACAGAGGGATCATGCTTATCCATTTTTTTTAGCATTTGTTTGTTATAAATACTTTATATGAGGAGTCAAGAGAATGGCAAGAGATGAACATCATGTGGTTCCAAATTCAGAGGGCGGTTGGGATGTGAAACGGAGCGGTGGCGAAAGGGCGTCACGTCACCTCGAAACGAAACAGGACGCGATAGATTTCGCAAGGCAAGTCAGCAAAAATCAAGAGACAGAGCTAGTTATCCATAATAAAGATGGCAAAATTTCTGGATCGGACAGCCATGGGAACGACCCTTATCCACCCAAAGGATAATATTCAGGATAGGAGAAAGACGATGGGGAAGTTTGAGATTTTCAAAGGTAAAAATGGCGCCTACTATTTCCACTTAAAGGCCGACAATGGCGAGATAATCGCCACTTCAGAAGGCTATGTTGCGAAGCAAAGCGCGCAAGATGGTATTGCTGCAGTGAAACGAGTGGCATCGACTGCACCGATAATAGATTTGAGTTGAAGTTATGGCGGTAGTGATGCACTATCAATCGGTAGCCCTATTACATATGATGATTGGTAGCGTCATCCCTCGAAGCATAATAAAATGAGCTTCCTTCCTTCGAATGTCCCAGATATTCCTTTTGAAAAATGAACCATTGCGAATTTTTTAAAGGAACGTTTTTTCACCGAAACGATACTGTGTGATGAGCATTTATCTGCCATGAAGGCTTGGTCTGGTCTCTATTCTTTGCTTTTCTTAGTGTATAGTCTTTTGAAATCTAGTCCCCCAAAAAAACATTGACGCGACCATGCAAATAAGTCAAATATGCATTTAACTTATTTGACTGACGGTATCCAGTGTTACGCCTCCAAGATACGCAATAATTAGAAAACTAGGTTAGCTCATGAATTACATGGGCCTGAAAAAAACAATTTGACAAGATACGGATAACCACCTATCTTGGGAGTGAACGTTCACTCCCAAGATAGGTGGTTATCCGTATGGCGACTTCTGAAAAACGACAAGAGATACTACAGGCGGCATTGGAACTGATTGCCGAGCATGGATTCCATGGTGCCCCAATCGCCAGCATCGCCGATCGAGCTGGCGTGGGGGCCGGGACCATCTATCGTTATTTCGAAAACAAAGATGTGCTTATTACGGTTTTGTTCCAGGAACTCCATGATAAAATCCATGGGGGACTCATGGGGGGATATAAGACGCACAAGTCACTCAGTGAGAGGTTTATCCGGGTCAGTGCGGATCTACTCAGATATTTTATTACTAACCCCCTGGAATTTCGCTTCTTGGAGCAGTATTTTAACTCTCCTTATGGTGTGGCGTTTCGCCGGGATCGAATCCTTGGAAAAGGGGGAGATGGGGATATGTACCGCATGCTTCTTGAGGAGGGGGTCGCCCAGAAAATTGTGAAGGATCTCCCGTTGGTCGTGCTTTTCGCCCTGGCGTTCGGCCCTATTTTAATGGTGGCCCGTGACCATATACTTGGGTTTGTCGAATTGGATGATGCTTTGCTTGTGCAGACCGTTCAGGCCTGTTGGGATGGCATCAAAAGGTAAACCGCAGTGCTGCGGGGACGAGAAGTTTTTGATACTATTGCGGAGTGAACGTTCACTCTCTTTTTGGTCGTAAATTTCTTCCCGGTGCTAGCGCATCGAACTGATGCGCTAGCGATCAAGCTAGGAAGTCGCTCAACTCCTTTGAGGTAAATTTGATGGACACCACTGACAAAGTCAAACTGATCGCTCTGACGGGACTCTTAATCGGCACGTTCGCGATAACCGGTTGTAAGCAAAATACCTCGGGAGGACCGCCAACCAGCGGTCCTCCCGAGGTAGGGATCGTGGCCATAACAACTGCGCCAGTAACCTTGACCATGGAGCTATCAGGCCGGACATCGCCCTACATGATTGCCGAGGTGCGTCCCCAGGTGGGGGGAATTATCCAGAAAAGGCTGTTTACCGAGGGAGCAGACGTGAAGGCCGGGCAGGTGCTTTATCAGATTGATCCCGCTACCTATCAGGCCGCGTACGCCAATGCCAAAGCAGCCCTGGCCCGGGCCGAGGCCAACCTTATACCGATCCGACTCAAGGCGGAACGCTTTCGGGAGTTGGTAGCTATCAATGCCGTGAGCCGACAGGATTACGATGATGCCAGCTCAATGCTCAAACAGGCTGAGGCCGATGTTACTGCCAATCAGGCGGTCGTCGAGGCCGCTCGTATCAATCTTGATTACACCAGTGTGAAGGCATCAATATCGGGTCGGATCGGCCGCTCGACCGTGACCGATGGGGCGTTGGTAACAGCGAGTCAAGCGGCGCCTATGGCCACGATTCAGCAACTTGATCCAGTCTATGTGGATGTGACACAGTCCAGCGCAGAGTTGCTCCGTCTGAAGCGGAATCTTGCTAATGGCGAAATTACGGGGAAAGATGCCGGCAAGGCAAAAGTCAAGCTGCTACTGGAAGACGGGAGCTCCTATCCGCAAGAGGGGGCTCTGAAGTTCAGCGAAGTGACCGTCGATCCGAGTACCGGTTCCGTCACACTGCGGGCGCTCTTTCCTAACCCAAATCAACTGCTGCTGCCAGGCATGTTTGTCCGCGGTATTGTGCAGGAAGGGGTCAGCGAACAGGCGATCTTGGTGCCGCAACGTGGTGTTACCCGTAATCCGATGGGGGAGGCCTTGGTCATGGTGGTCGGCGCCGAGGAGAAGGTGGAACCGCGTGTCATCAAGGTTTCCAGAACGGTTGGCGACAACTGGCTGGTGAGCGAAGGATTGAAGGCTGGAGACCGCGTTATCTTGGAAGGAATCCAAAAGGCGCGTCCTGGAACTCCGGTTAAAGCCGTACCGTTCAGCAGCAAGCAGGATGCATCCCCGGCTGGCATTCCACAGCCTGCAGCAGTCAAAAAGTAAAGGAGCCCCTCCATGTCCAGGTTTTTCATCAATCGCCCTATATTTGCCTGGGTGATCGCCATCATGGTCATGCTGGCTGGTTTGCTAGCGATCAAGACTTTGCCGGTCTCTCAGTATCCGCCCATCGCGCCGCCCCAGATAACTATTAATGCCGTGTATCCTGGCGCCTCCGCCCAGACCGTGCAAGATACCGTTACCCAAGTCATCGAACAGAAGCTCAACGGCATCGATAATCTGATTTATATGTCTTCCACCAGCGATTCAGCCGGGGCGGTGGCCATCAATCTGACCTTTAAAGCTGGTATCGACCCCAATATCGCCCAGGTGCAGGTGCAGAACAAGCTGCAATTGGCCACGCCGCTGCTGCCCCAAATCGTGCAGCGACAAGGGGTTTCGGTGGTCAAATCCACCAAGAACTTCCTGCTTATCTTTGGGTTGGTTTCGGAAGACGGATCCATGGACCGTAATACCCTGACTGACTACATGGTCTCCAACCTTCAGGACATCATCAGTAGGGTGGAGGGAGTAGGTGAATTGCAGGTGTTCGGTACCCAGAACGCCATGCGAATATGGCTGAACCCAGTCAAGCTGAACAACTTCCACCTGACCACCAACGATGTAATTGCGGCGCTACAGGCCCAGAACGCCCAGGTTTCAGCCGGTCAGTTCGGCGGAACCCCTGCTGTGCAGGGGCAACAACTCAACGCCACCATCACGGCCCGAACCCTGCTCCAGACCCCGGAGCAGTTCGATGCGATCATTCTGCGGACCAACAGCGATGGCTCCACCGTCAGGCTGAAGGATGTCGCCGAAAGCAAGATTGGTACAGAAAATTACGATATCCAGTCTTTCTACAAGGGAAAACCGATGGGTGGTATGGCAATTCGGCTAGCCGCCGGCGCTAATGCCCTGGATACGGGCAATCGCGTTAAAACCAAGATTGAGGAGTTGTCGAAATACTTCCCAGCCGGCATGAAGGTGGTCTACCCTTATGACACCACTCCCTTTGTCAAGATATCCATAGAAGAGGTGGTTCAGACCCTGTTTGAGGCGGTCCTCCTGGTTTTTGTCATAATGTTTCTTTTTCTACAGAACTTCAGGGCTACATTGATACCCACCATTGCTGTGCCAGTCGTTTTGCTTGGCACCTTCGGGGTGCTGTCGGCCAGCGGATTTTCCATTAACACTCTGACCATGTTCGCCCTAGTCATCGCCATCGGTTTACTGGTGGATGACGCCATCGTGGTGGTGGAGAACGTGGAGCGGATCATGTCTGAGGAGGGGTTGTCGCCACGGGAGGCGACCATTAAATCCATGGGGCAGATCACAGGCGCACTCTGGGGTATTGCCACCGTGCTGACAGCGGTTTTCGTGCCTATGGCCTTTTTTGGTGGATCTACCGGTGTAATCTACCGCCAGTTTTCTATCACCATCGTTTCCTCTATGATTCTTTCGGTGCTGGTAGCTATGATTCTGACCCCAGCCCTGTGTGCCACCCTGCTCAAACCGGTGGAAAAGGGACACAAGCCGGGGGAATCTGGTTGGTTCAGGCGTTTCTTCCACTGGTTCAATACGTGGTTTGATCGCGGCAGGGAGCAGTATGAAGGGATCGTCGGTCGCTCCTTTGGTAAACCGGTACGTTACCTGGTTGTCTATGGCGCTATTGTGGCGGCTATGGTGTTCTTTTTCATGCGGCTTCCTACCGCCTTCTTGCCGGATGAGGACCAGGGATTCATCATTTGCCAGGTGCAACTGCCTGCTGGCGCCACCGAGGAGCGAACCGTCCAGGTGATACGACAGATGGAGCAGCATTTTCTGGAGCGGGAATCCAAAACAGTTGATTCTATAGTCACCGTGGCCGGGTTCAGTTTTGCCGGTCGTGGACAGAACATGGGCCTGGCCTTTGTCAAACTCAAGGACTGGAATCTGCGTAAGTCCACTGATCTGAAGGCGCCAGCCATTGCCGGCCGGGCTATGCAAGCCTTCTCAAAGGTTCGTGACGGTATGGTTTTTGCGTTTTCACCACCAGCGGTGGTGGAGTTGGGGCAGGCCAATGGTTTTGACTTCCAGTTGCAGGATCGTGGCGGCTTGGGACACGATAAGCTGATGGAGGCACGCAACCAATTGTTGGGGATGGCTATGAAAAATCCCAAGCTGATTGCGGTGCGGCCCAACGGTCAGGATGACTCACCCCAGTTCAAGCTCGATATTGATGATGTCCGAGCAGGAGTACTGGGGATCTCCCCAGCCGATGTTAATAATATTCTGACAACCGCCTGGGGCAGTTCCTACGTTAACGACTTCATTCAGAACGGTCGGGTCAAGAAGGTCTATCTCCAGGCCGACGCCAAGTACCGAATGCTGCCGGAGGATATTAAGAGCTGGTATGTCCGAAACGAAAGGGGTGAGATGGTCCCATTTTCGGCTTTCGCTACCGCTCACTGGCAGTATGGATCGCCCCGCCTGGAACGATATAACGGGATTCCATCCGTGGAGATTATGGGGCAGGCAGCCCCTGGCGTAAGTACCGGCGAGGCGATGGACGAAATGGAGAAAATGGCTGCTGGGCTGCCGTCGGGGATCGGTTACGAGTGGACCGGTCTCTCCTATGAGGAAAAACAATCGGGCAAACAGGCTCCCGCCCTGTATGCCATCTCGCTCCTGGTGGTGTTTCTCAGTGTGGCGGCACTGTATGAGAGCTGGACTATTCCTTTTGTTAATTTGTTGATGCTTCCGTTGGGATTGGTGGGGGCAGTTGTGGCAGTTACAATGCGTGGGCTGCCCAACGATGTCTATCTCCAGATCGGTCTGCTCACCACCGTGGGGCTTTCCACCAAAAATGCCATTCTGATCATCCAATTTATCAAGGAGCAGATGCATCAGGGCCATGAGCTGGTTGAGGCCACTCTGACGGCGGTTAAGATCAGGTTGCGTCCGGTCATCATGACCTCCCTGGCCTTCTTCTTCGGTACCCTGCCGTTGGCCCTGACCCGCGGGGCAGGCGCCGGGGCTCAGAACGCCATCGGCACCGCCGTCACCGGCGGGCTGCTTTCGGCTACTTTCATCGACTTGATTTTTATCCCGTTTTTCTTTGTCTTGATTTCTCAACGCTTTGCAGGAAAAACGTCGACGGCACAGTCTTCGGCTGATCCCAACGTTCAGGAGGTGCATTGATATGAAATCGAAGACCGCAGCCCTGTGTTTGCCTTTAGCAGCATTGTTTTGCCTGAATGGCTGTACCATGGCCCCGAGGTATGTCCGTCCCGAGGCACCGACGGCGGCCGTCTGGCCAAGCGGACCGGCATATCAAGAGCGAGGAGAAAATCAATCCGTCAAAGAAGTGGCCGATATCCCTTGGCAGGAATTCTTTGTTGATCAACGGTTGCAGAAATTGATCGTCCTCGCCCTGGAAAATAACCGTGACCTGCGTATCGCAGCTCTCAATATCGAAAGGTCGCGGGCCCAGTATCGAATCCAACGTGCCGAACTGTTTCCACAGATCGATGCCACCGCTGCCGGCAACAAGCAACGGATTCCTGAAACCCTCTCGACCACCGGTCAGGCCGAAACCGTTCATCAATATAACGTAGGTGTTGGGGTCAGCGCTTACGAACTTGATCTGTTCGGTCGTGTGCAAAGCCTGAAGGATCAGGCGTTAGAACAGTATCTTGCTACCGAGCAAGCGCGACGCACTGTCCAGATCAGTTTGGTCGCAGAGGTAGCTACGCAATACTTGACCCTGGCTGCCGACCGCGAATTGCTAACGCTGGCCCAAAACACCCTGGACGCCCAGCAGATCACTTACCAATTAATTCAGCATCGCTTTGAGGTGGGAGCTTCTTCCGAGCTGGATCTGCGGCAGGCGCAAACCAGGGTGGACGCGGCACGGGTGGATATCGCCCGCTACGTTACCCTGGTGGCCCAAGATGAAAATGGCCTCAATTTGGTAGTAGGCTCGACGGTCCCAGCCGAATCGCTTCCCCAGACACTCACCGAAACACTTACAGCTATGAAGGATATCTCCCCCGGTTTGCCGTCCGAGGTGCTGCTGCGTCGTCCCGATGTCCTGCAGGCTGAGAATCAGCTCAAGGGGTTCAACGCCAATATCGGCGCGGCAAGAGCGGCGTTTTTTCCACGCATTACTCTGGTCAGTTCTGTTGGAGTCGGAAGCGATGAGTTATCCGGTCTCTTCAAATCAGGATCGGGCGCCTGGGCTTTCGCACCACAAATAGTTCTTCCGATCTTCGATGCTGGCAGCAGATGGGCTAGTTTGAAGGTGGCGGAGGTGGATCGGGACATCGCTGTTGCCCGGTATGAGAAGGCGATTCAGACGGCTTTCCGAGAAGTGGCCGACGCCCTTGCCCAGCGGGGAACCATCGACGATCAGGTTGCGGCGCAGCAGTCGCTCACCGACGCCACCGCCACAAGCTACCGTCTCTCTCAATCTCGTTATGAAAAAGGGGTGGACAGCTATCTGAATGCGTTGGATTCTCAGCGGTCGCTCTATGGCGCCCAAAAGGGGCTGATTGCCACCCGGTTAACGCGGCTGCAGAACATGGTGACGTTATATAAAGTGTTGGGTGGCGGTGGAGAAATTGCGTCTGCTCCACAAACTCCGTGATCCGTTGCTGAGGTTAAGCGCCAAACACGTAACCGGAGGGCTTCATGAAACCATCCAGGTTGGCCTTGTATATCGCAATAGCTTTATTCGCTCTTTCGCTGGCATTTTATGTTTTGGCCAAGGAACCACCACCGGGCTGGCCGATCAATCTGATTCACCTGCTTTTCAAACATTGACTTAGCAGATGTTGATCACAGCCTATCTTTTCCGATTAGCCAACAAGGAGACTCTCTGCAAGGTGATTAGAGAAAGGTTGCTCGCGGACCGGTTGCCCTGCATGCCGTTATGGATCGCCACTCTATAAGGTCATTATCATGAAGTGGAGGCCAGAAGAGAGAGGATTGAATTCAAGAAAATGCATGACATGGAATTGAAGAGGTGTGTGGATGAATAAGCAAAAGAATACTCCCAATGGCAAGAGCAGCTTCGATTTAATCGACCAGGAAAAGTTCTTCCGAGAAATGGAAATCAAGGAAGACACAATTTTTCTTGATGCTGTCTGTGGCAGTGGTGACTACGTCCTGGCTGCGGCGAGCCGTATAGGGGATCAGGGACGGATATATGCCTTTGATTTGCGGGAGGGGGTAATCGATCGGTTGACTGATAAGATCATAGCTAAAGGTATCATCAATGTTGTTCCCAGAGTTGCTGGTCCGCTTTCATTTCCACTAGGGAACAATACAATAGACATTTGCCTTATGGTCACAGCATTTCATGATTTGGTGCTATACGACGACGGTCAGAAAGCGTTGAGCGAAATTAAGAGGGTTTTGAGGCCAACCGGCGTTCTGGCTGTGATTGAATTTAAGGAAATATCCGGTCATTCTGGTCCGCCGAGAAATATTCGTATCAGTTCTGTGGAGCTTGATGAGATGATCCGGTTTCACGGTTTTACTTCAGTGAGGAAACGAGAGATTGAAATTGGCGAATACAATATCCTCTCGCTTTATTGTAAAAATGATGGGTAACTCTAACCCACATGTAGAGTTTTTGGTGCCGGTTTATTCGTCGGCAGTCTTATCACCCAATGACTTCTATATCCAGAACTGGGCTATGTGGTTGGAGGACAACGATCAGAAACTGTGACACAAAATTCCTGCGTAGTGTGTGGCCGAACTCAGGTCGCAGAGGCATCAATGGGGTAGGTTGAAAAGGAGGCGCAAAGCATGTGCAAGATATTGATCATTCATTACAGCATGTACGGCCACATTTACAAGATGGCTGAAGCTGTAGCTGAGGGTGTTCGGGGAGTCGCCGGGTGCGGGGCGGTGATAAAGAAAGTTCCTGAAACCCTTTCCTCGACGGTGATGGAGAAGATGGGAGCGCTTGATGCTCAGAAAGGAATGAGGCTTATTCCGGTTGCCACGATGGACGATTTGGCTGAGGCAGATGCGATTATTTTTGGTACTCCGACTCGCTTCGGCAACATGTGTGGTCAAATGCGCCAGTTTTTGGATGCCAGTGGCGGGCTCTGGCAGAAGGGAGCTCTGGTTGGAAAGCCAGGTAGCGTATTTACCAGCTCCGCCACACAGCATGGTGGTCAGGAATCGACGATTCTCAGCTTTCACATCACATTGTTGCATCATGGGATGGTGGTAGTTGGGCTGCCCTATACCTTTGCCAGCCAGATGGGGATTGGAGAAATCAGCGGCGGATCACCTTATGGTGCCTCGACAATCGTCGGAGGCCAGGGAGAAAGAATGCCAAGTGACAACGAATTGGCCGGAGCCCGTTTCCAAGGGGGGCATGTGGCGCGAATCGCTTTGAAACTTAAAAGCTCCACGACGCAAAATTAAGGAGTTACAAGGCGATAACTACAAGGCTAAACACCCAGCTATACTGGGGAGAATCCAGAGAGATGGATGCCCGATAAACGTATCCGGGAATGATGTATTTAACCGCCGGGTCAATAATAGGGATTTTGTTATAGGACCGCCAGCAAAAGAAACGAAAGCTATCCCTTTAAGGGGCAATTTGTACCGGGATCCCCTTGTAGGGTTCTACTCAATCCACCGGCCTTACCGATATGGTCATGTTATGTGAAAAGGGAGCTTCCGGTGAAAAAACAGCGATACGATGGACAGGAAACACGACAGAAACTGCTGGCCGCCGCCGCTGAAATTTTTGCCAGTAAAGGTTTTCGGATGGCAACCATCGCTAAAATTTGCCAGCAGGCCGCCGCCAACCCCGCCGCGGTTAGCTATCATTTTGGCAACAAGGAAGCCCTGTATGTGGAGAGCTGGCGCTACGCTTTCACCCAATCACTGAGCATCTATCCCCCGGATGGCGGGATTCCTGACCATGCCTCGGTAGAAGAACGACTGCACGGGCGAATTCTCGCGATCATGCGCCGGGTCATCGATCCGCAAAGTCATGATTTTGAGATATTCCACAAGGAGATGGCAAGCCCGACAGGCCTCCTGGTCAAGGTCATGCAGGAATCTGTGGAGCTGATCTTTAAGGATCTTACCCTCCTGATTTGCGAATTGCTGAAAAAGCAGCCCCACGCGCATGAGGTGCAGCTCTGCGCCATGAGTATTCGAGCCCAGTGTTTTGGTCCATTGCTCCACGCCCGGCGCCGCAAGAGCGCGCAGGGCCTACCAACAACCGGCGTGCCCCACTTGTTTGAAGATGTGGAGCAGCTGGCAGACCATGTCACTCGCTTCAGCCTTGCCGGCATCCATGCGTTTTGTCACCAAAATCTACAACAATCAAATAATGAGGTTGGACCATGAAATCACTTGTCATCCAGATCGCCGTTCTGCTTCTCGGCAGCGTCGCAACCTGGCAGCTCACTTGCAACAAGAGAAAATGAAACGGTTGAATCGTTTGATAGCGCTTTGTTTTCTGATGCTGTTGGCTGCCCTGACTGTCGTACCGTTAGCCTGGGCGACCCCCCCCACCTGGTTGATCGCGACCCCGGACGAGACTGCGTGTGCTGGTGCACCAATTGTGCTCGATGTCGTCAAACCTTCGGCGCAGGCTGATTGGCCGACGACGCTCAGGCTAAGAATGGTGTACGACGGCAAGTCGCTAGAAGTAGGCCTTGTCGCTGACGAGATGGTCGTTGCAAGGTCTATGCGCCGAACGTATCGTGGAACATTGCCAACTTATCTTGCAGGGCTGGTGCGGATTGATCTTGCTGAAGCAGGATCGAACCGATTGGCTTTGCTGGTCACCGCTACTGATCCCATCAGGCAGGCCCCTGCGTCCGTGGTGACAGCGACATCGCTGGATATACAACGTGGTGTGACCGGGGATATATTGCCCCCGGCGGACGAGCCTGCCTTGTCGGTTAATGAGCCCATATACTTTGTCATGGGCGATAACGACGGCCTCAATGCCCGCTTTCAATTTAGTTTCAAGTATCGCTTCTTCGATTCTGATAGTCCAACAGTAGCATGGTTTCCACTGCTTTCCCGCTTGCATTTCGGTTATACGCAGACTTCGCTCTGGGATCTGGGGGAGGATTCGGCGCCCTTTCATGACAGCAGCTATCGTCCCAGCTTATTTTGGCAGGGGGCCATCACCGGCAAGGGTTTGATGCCCGATCTGTTACGTGTTGGCGTTGAACACGAATCGAATGGTAAGGACAACGTGAGTTCCCGCAGCATTAATACGGTTTTTGTGCAACCTGTCTGGCTCGCTAAATTTTCAGAAGGACGCACGCTGATCTGCGCGCCCAAACTCTACGGTTATCTGGACAAGGAAGAGAATTCTGATATCCAGCGCTATCGAGGGTACGCGGACTGGAATTTCCGCTATGGCAATGAGGATGGTTGGATGGTGGGGACACAATTGCGTAGCGGCACAGGCGGGTATGGAAGCGCCCAACTCGATCTTTCTTATCCGCTACGGAAGGCTTTTTTTGCTCGCACAGGCGGATTCCTGCATTTTCAGCTATTCACAGGATACGGAGAAAGCCTGCTTGACTACAATCTGGATCGTGGCACCCAGATGAGGGTAGGTTTCTCAATTGTTCGTTGACTAAGGTGTGAACGATCAAGGCCTGTGACTACAGAACGGAGTTTTAAAAAATGAAAGATGCAAATTTGCCATCGTGGTCTCATGCTTCCCCTTCTTCCCCAAGTAATCTGATTAGTCCCAACGTAATGTATAGATGGTTGCGAAAACTCTTTATGGCCGATGGACTTGGGTTAAAGTTATTTCTGGGAGCGACCCTAGTGGGAACAAACTTGCGTTTATGCTTGGCCTCCTGCGGTTGTTAACCGAGGCGCATTTGCAGCATGTCGAAGTTACTGATCATTATGCGCTGGTTCGCTATGCGTACCAGCTTTCAGGGCAGGTTCACTATGATTTGCTTGGGATGATTATTGCTTCTTATTTTCTTGTTTATGCCACGACGATACTGCTCTATCCTGTTTTGCGCTTGCATCAGAAAGCGTTGAAACGACAAGCTCTGGACAATATGAGAGCCAGGGGCGAGACCTTGATCATGCTGGGTAGCTTGATAGCGAAACGGGATAGCGACACCAGCGTGCATAATTACAGGGTCACTTTGTACGCAATTCATTTGGCCGGAACGCTTCGTATTCAGGAGACCGAGATGCACGATCTTGTTGTCGGTGCTTTTCTTCACGACATCGGGAAAATCGCGATTCCTGACAAGATTTTGCTTAAGCCTGGTCCGCTTGATGAAGAAGAAACCAGAATTATGCGGACGCATGTTGCGCAAGGATTTGATATCCTCCGCCACAGCGTTTTTCTACGCGGGGCTGAGACGATTGTAGAAGGGCATCATGAACACTATCTCGGTACGGGATATCCGAACGGCTTAGCCGGGAAGGCCATTCCGTCTATTGCTCGCCTGTTCTCTATTGCTGATGTCTTTGACGCCTTAACCTCCGGGCGTCCTTATAAGCCGCCTTACTCCTTGGATGAAAGTCTCAGGCTAATGATGCAGGAGGCAGGAAAAGCCTTTGATCCTGAGTATCTCCAATCGTTCTTGTCGCTGGCCCCAAAACTGCATCAAAGTTACGCCGCCGCATCCGAAGAATTTCTTTCCAGTGAATTGAAAAAGCTTGCAGTGCCCATCCTCGTTTCCAGATGGACACGTGATCAGCTTTGAGGGATAAAATGAAAAGAATATAGAAAATGATAAAAATTTTTCCACGGAGAAGACAAGCTAAATGGATCATGCGATAAGAACCGGTGACAAAGAGGGAGTTTTTAAATTTCTACACGATCATCAGCCCAATGCTGTTTCGGATTATTACAAGAACCTGGCTAAATTGTATAGCCCTCAACTTCTTCCGTTGCTTGACTTTTACGAGAAGCACCGAGAAACATTTTCAATGGCCGAGATTGCCCGTATTTCTAATACGGCAGAACCCCTGAAATTTATAGATAGAGAGCAAAGGAAAGTGCTATGACCGAGCCAGGGGAAATGGATAGCCTTCCTCAAAAACTTTCTCTCGGGGGAAGATCTTTCGATCAAACGACTCAACTCCCGTTCACAACTGAAAGCCCGAGAAGGTCACTTGCAAGCAGTCTTTGGCAAAAATGAAAAATAAAAAGGGGTGAAAGATTGTGATAGAGCAAGACGCAGCGCGGTATGTGGAGAAATTGGTTGTCTTGATTGATGCAGAAAACAACCAGGAGCGGATGATGCGGCTCATGGAACTACTCAAGGAGTTAAAGATCTGCCTAGGTATAATAAAGGAAAGTCATCCTGCCCAACGCTCTCGCCACAGGGATGGATTTCTACCAAAAATTATTCTTAAGATTCAGAAAGAGCTTGGAGAGACAAAATAGCCTGTTGTCATAATAGATGTGGGGCTCTTGTTTTTCACAGTGGTTTTGGGTCATGGGCAAGATGCGCCATCATTTGATTCGGGGAAACTCGATGGTGTTGAAAAGAAAGGCGTCAGTCACGCTTTGGCTGGTTGAGGAAGAACAATGATCGAACAGCGGAAAAAATGGTTGATCAGAATCGTGGGGTCTATGGTAATTGGCATTTTGGCTGTAGTCGCATGGCAACGGTACGGCGGCAACGAAAAGAATGAGGGAATTGCCAGCGGCAACGGCCGCATTGAGGCGGTTGAAATCGACATCGCCGCCAAAACCTCAGGCCGGATCAAAGACATTCTGGTGAACGAAGGCGACTTTGTCACCGCCGGGCAGATTGTCGCGCGCATGGATACCGAGGTTCTCGATGCCCAGCGCCGCGAGGCTGAAGCGTATCTTCGTAAGGCAGAAAGCGCTGTTAAGACCGTGCAGAACCAAGTGGTGCAACGCCAGAGTGAGAAGGCCGCCGCTTTGGCGTTTCTCGCGCAACGCGAGGCCGAACTTGATGCGGCTCAAAAACGTCTATTGCGTTCGGAACCCCTGGCCGGCACCGGTGCTGTCTCCATCCAGGAACTGGACGATGATCGCGCGCATGCCTTGAGCAGCCGAGCGGCGATCCGTGCGGCACAGGCCCAAATAGCAGCGGCAGAGGCCGCAATCGCTACTGCTAAATCTCAAGAAGTTGAGGCCCTATCAGTTGTTGATGCGACAAGGGCAACAATAGAACGGCTCCAAGCAGATATTGATGATAGTGCGTTGAAGGTGACTCGTGACGGTCGCGTTCAATACCGCATTTCCCAACCAGGCGAGGTGGTTGCTAGTGGGGGTAAGGTACTCAATCTGCTCGACCTGAGTGATGTTTACATGACCTTCTTTCTTCCCACCGCCGTTGCGGGCCGAGTTGCAATCGGCGCTGAGGTGCGGTTGGTGCTCGATGCCGCGCCGGATTACGTCATCCCGGCGTCGGTTTCCTTCGTCGCCGATGTCGCCCAGTTTACCCCCAAGACTGTAGAGACTGCCAGCGAACGGCAGAAGCTAATGTTTCGGGTCAAGGCGCAAATCGCCCCGGATCTGCTAAAGAAACATATCCGTCAGGTCAAGACCGGCCTGCCGGGCATGGCCCATGTCCGGCTCGATCCGCACATTGAGTGGCCGCCTGCCCTGCAGGTGAGGCTCCCGCAATGACCGATGCCGAGTCGCCTCCTTCTGCGGTTGCGGCAAAAACACCGTCGGTCGCATCATTAACCGATGTTAGCCTGCGCTACGGCAAGACCCTTGCCTTGGATGGGGTCACCCTTGATCTGCCGGCCGGACAAATGGTCGGCTTGATCGGCCCGGACGGGGTAGGCAAGTCTACCCTCTTCTCGTTGATCGCCGGAGCCCGTGTTATTCAGACCGGCCGGATTCAGGTGCTGGCTGGGGATATGGCCGAAGCCCACCACCGGAAATCCGTCTGTCCGCGCATTGCCTATATGCCCCAGGGACTAGGCAAAAATCTTTATGCAACCCTGTCAGTATTCGAAAATATCGATTTTTTTGGCCGTCTTTTCTCTCAAGAGAGTGGCGAACGAGAACGCCGCATCGACGACCTGCTAGTCAGCACCGGCCTGGCTCCTTTTCGGGATCGCCCGGCAGGTAAGCTTTCCGGCGGGATGAAACAAAAACTCGGCCTTTGCTGTGCCCTTATTCACGATCCCGATCTGCTGATCCTCGATGAACCCACCACCGGGGTTGATCCGCTCTCTCGCCGACAATTCTGGGAGTTGATCGGCCGCATCCGAGCCGGGCAACCCGGGATGAGCGTCCTGGTGGCCACCGCATATATGGAAGAGGCCGCCCGCTTCGACTGGCTGGTGGCCATGGATGGTGGGCGGGTGCTAACCACCGGTACCCCGCAGCAACTGCTTGAACGTACCGCCAGCGATACCCTGGAGGGGGCCTTCATTGCCTTGCTGCCGGAAGAAAAGCGCGCCGGCCACCAGGCGATCCGTATCCCGCCACGCGAAACTGATGGCGAGGAGATAGCGATTGAGGCGAAGGATCTGACCATGCGTTTCGGCGAATTCACGGCGGTGGACCGGGTGAGCTTCCGCATCGCCCGCGGAGAGATCTTCGGCTTTCTCGGCTCCAACGGCTGCGGCAAGACAACGACCATGAAGATGCTCACCGGCCTGCTGACGGCCAGCGATGGGGAGGCGTGGCTCTTCGGCCAGACGATAAACCCCAAGGATCTTGAAACCCGGCGCCGCGTCGGCTATATGACCCAATCCTTCTCGCTTTATTCCGAGCTGACCGTGGAACAGAATTTGATCTTGCATGCCCGGCTCTTCAGCGTCCCCGCCAGCCAGATTTCCGACCGCGTAGATGAAATGGCCGGGCGTTTCGGTTTGAACGGGGTCATGGCCGCGTTACCCGACAGTCTCCCCCTGGGCCACCGCCAGCGGCTCTCCCTAGCGGTGGCGATGATCCATCGTCCGGAGATGCTGATCCTTGATGAACCCACCTCGGGGGTTGATCCAATCGCCCGCGATGGTTTCTGGCAGATTTTGATTGACCTTGCCCGCCATGACAGAGTCACCATTTTTATCTCCACCCATTTCATGAACGAAGCCGAACGGTGCGACCGCATTTCGCTAATGCACGCTGGGCAGGTGCTGGTTAGCGATACGCCCGCCACGATCATGCAAAAGCGCGGGGCAACAACCCTGGAAGAGGCATTTGTCGGCTATCTGGAAGACGCAGTGCCAGAAAGCAAGGTCTCGGTGCCATCGACAAATACGATCAGGAATGCGATATCCCCGCCAGCATACGACACGCCCACCTCAAACAAAAAAATTGGCTTCGATTTTCGCCGTTTGTTTAGCTACAGTCGGCGTGAGGCGCTGGAGCTGCGCCGGGACCCGATTCGGGCCACTTTAGCCCTGCTTGGCAGCGTCATTCTCATGCTTATCATGGGGTACGGGATCACCTTGGATGTGGAGGGTCTTTCCTTTGCCGTGCTTGATCGCGATCAAACCTCGACCAGCCGCGACTATGCGCTCAATCTTGCCGGCTCCCATTATTATTTCATCGAACATACGCCCATTACCGATTACGCCGATCTGGATCGACGCATGCGGGCCGGCGAGATCAGCCTAGCCCTGGAAATACCCCCGGGTTTTGCCCGCGATTTGGGGCGCGGAACCCCAGTGGCAATCGGCGCCTGGATTGACGGCGCCATGCCGCAGCGGGCTGAAACCATTCAGGGCTATGTGCGCGGTATGCATGCCCATTGGCTGGCAGACATGGCCGCGCGCAAGCTTGGCCAGTCCCGCTCCGCCGGTCTGATCAACATAGAAACTCGGTTCCGTTACAACCCCGAGGTCAAGAGTTTGGTTGCGATGGTGCCGGCGGTGATTCCTCTGTTGCTCTTGATGATTCCGGCAATGCTCACAGCGCTTAGTGTGGTGCGGGAAAAAGAGCTTGGCTCCATAGTCAACCTCTATGTCACACCGGTTACCCGGTTTGAGTTTCTGCTCGGCAAACAATTGCCCTACATCGGGTTGGCAATGGTAAATTTTTTGCTCATGTCATTGCTGGCGGTGACCGTCTTCGGCGTGCCGATGAAGGGGAGTTTTTTTGCATTATCAGTTGCTGCCTTGCTGTATGTTACTTCGGCCACCGCCATGGGGTTGTTGTTTTCCACCTTTGTGCGCAGCCAGATTGCGGCGATCTTCGGCACTGCGGTGCTCACCCTCCTGCCTGCCGTACAGTTCTGCGGCATGACCTCCCCGGTTTCCGCACTGGAGGGGTTGGGCAGGATGATCGGGAACGTCTATCCCACCACCTATTTTCTGACCATTGCCCGTGGAACATTTTCTAAGGCCCTTGGTTTCGCGGACCTTCAGGCCACTTTCATGCCGCTCATCCTGACCGTTCCTTTGTTGACAGGGCTATGCGTGCTGTTGTTGCGGAAACAGGAGCGCTGAACATGCGGATCGACAACATTCGACAACTGGGCATCAAAGAACTGCGCAGCCTAGCCCGTGATCCGATAATGCAAGCGTTGATTGTCTTTGCTTTCACGATTTCGGTTTATTCGGGAGCCACGGCAATGCCGGAAACCCTCAACAAAGCGCCAATCGCCATCGTTGACGAAGATCAGTCGCCGTTGTCGGCGCGTATCGTTGACTCCTTTTATCCGCCGCATTTTATTTCACCGGTGATGATTACCCCGACCGAGATGGATGCCCGGATGGATGCCGGTCTTGATACCTTTGCACTGAACATCCCCCCGGAGTTTCAGCGTGATCTGCTGGCAGGGCGACAACCAACGATCCAGCTGAATGTAGATGCGACCCGTATGACTCAAGCCTTTAGCGGCAGCGGCTATATCCAGACCATGATCACCAGAGAGGTAGCTGAATTCCTCCAGCGGTATCGCGGGACAGCAGTGCAACCGGTCGATCTAGAACTGAGGGCGCGCTTCAACCCCTCATTGACCCAAACATGGTTCGGTGCTGTGATGGAGGTAATCAACAACGTTACTATGCTGTCCATCGTGCTCACTGGTGCAGCCTTAATTCGTGAACGGGAGCATGGCACCATCGAACATCTGTTGGTCATGCCAGTGACGCCCTTTGAGATCATGGCGAGCAAAGTCTGGTCCATGGGACTGGTGGTGCTTGTCGCCTGTGCTTTTTCTCTGGTGTTTGTAGTGCAAGGACTCCTGTCGGTGCCCATTGAAGGTTCGCTCGTACTGTTTTTGGTCGGCACCGCGCTGCACCTGTTCGCCACGACTTCTATGGGGATTTTTCTCGGGACTATCGCACGTTCAATGCCGCAGTTCGGGCTGCTTTTGATGCTTTTGCTGTTACCGCTACAGATGCTCTCTGGCGGGGTCACACCGCGCGAAAGTATGCCTGACTTTATTCAAGTCATAATGCAGATAGCGCCGACCACCCACTTTGTCTCCCTTGCCCAGGCGATTCTCTACCGGGGGGCGGGTATGAATGTGGTGTGGCCGCAATTTATTATTCTCGTTTTGATAGGCATGGTTTTTTTTGGTATTACGCTGGTCCGCTTCCGTAAAACTATCGGGATGATGGGGTGAGATTGGTTGTGCATCCACAGGGATAAATGATTTGATTGAGCGGCTCGTCTTAGATGCGGCAACGCCATGGCGGTGGAAAATAAATTACTTTTCAGTCCTCTTCCCAAAAAAACGGGGTGTCCTTGCCTGCTTACCCCGTTATTGATTTAAATTCCCGATTGCTCCATACTAATTATTGTCTTGAACCGGACTGCCAACGAAAACATAAGCCAGTTCACATGATTATGGCTGTTTTTGGACATTTTCCTTTAGGGAAACCCCCATTTTCCGTAAGGCATTCAATATGGCAGCCTCGCTCGGAACTTGCCCCTTGCTTTTCTTTGGATGGTTGAATGATTCTACTTTCCCTGGACATTTGCCGGTCATTTTGGACATAATACCTTTGCTGGGCCGGATATCGGCCAAAAATATGCGGAGCCAGGATGAAAGTTGGTTCTGGTCATCAAGGGTGAAAATTAGCCCCTGGAATTTTTGTTCGTCTGGATTGCCGTCCTTCTTCTTTGCCTTGCGAGGACGGCGTTGGATCTCAATCATGTAAAACATTTTTCCGGCTACATGGGTTCTCATGACCAAAACTCCGCGGGGAGTAAGTGTCGCTTTGTTAAAATAAGGCCAGTTCCTTAAAAAGGAGTCCTTTATTTCTTGCTCGTTGTCGAATGGTTCCAAACTGATCAGTTTGGGCTCTTCGTCGACCCGGAACCCGGTTTTGAAGGTGAACCACTCGGCGGTCTCGATCTCCCTGTATTTTTTCTTCATAAACAAGAGCGCGTTCCACATATCCCTCAGGACGCCCTGCGACTCCATGATCACTTCCGTGTGGATATCCGCTATACCAACTCCCTTGCCGCCACCGTGGGGGTCTCCGCCGGAAAACTTGTCTCGGCTGACTCCTCTCCACTTAGTTCCGGGAGTCCCCTGGCGAAGTTGGCCACGTACATCGAAGATCACTCTCGGCTCTCCGAGTTTTACGAATACGGGATCAAGTATTTCTACTTCGGCCGAACCGCTGTCGGGATCCTCGTCCCCGGTCAGGTCGATGATTTGCGGTAGTTTGGAAAGCAACCGGTCTATTGCGCCAACTTCGGCTCCGTCATCGTTCTCTCCGTGGTTCGACCGCTCCGAATAATGCCGGTCCTCCCGGTCGCGTTCGATCGCCAAGCCTTTGGGGTCGGAGCATCCGGCTACTTGCAAGCCAAGGAAGGAGCGTTGATTATCGAACCATATTCCGCGCACCCTGATATCAGCCGGGCCCTGGAACCATGGCTGCGCCTCGATAAAGCAGAGGTTATAGCCTTTTTCGGATTTGTGAGATTTTTCAAGTTGAGCATAAATGCTTTTGGCTGATCGCTCCGCATACGGGTCGTATTTTACGTGTGCCAAAAAAGTCACATCGTCGTTTACTAGACGGCGCCTGAGTTTCACTTTCCATATATCCGATTCTTCAGGTTCCTCTTGCGGCGCCAAAAGCCGTTGGTTTAATGCTTCCTTCCAACCATATGTGGAGATGATACGCTTTAGCTCAGCGGAACTGCCGTAGCAGCGGGTAAAGAATTCAATGCAGGGGATGACAAGTTTCCCTCCGGTGGACAAAGGAAACTCGATCATCTTGGCGAGATCTCTCTCTTTATATTCTAATGGGTGGATAGCAAGCGGATAAGGGAGGGTGTTTTTGAAACTTGATGCCTCGCGAAATGATGTGATTCTCCAAGAACCTTCTGTGAAATCAACCGTGAATTCGGCTTGGTCGTACTCCGTTTCCTGCCGGAGTCTTGCGTTTCTCCAGATAGTTCCGATTCTGACATGGCCAAGGGAGGTAATGGGTATTCGCCTTCTAATGGTCTCTTCTGAAACTTGGTTGCCATCCAATTTGCGAAATACCACAACACAATCAGGTTGAGTATTTTCCGTGCGTGATTTCAAAAGACCGCCGTACCACCAGACCACCCAGTCTGTGTTGTTGCCTTTCAGGTGGTCGGACAGACTGACATTCTGATTGGATTTTACTATTCTCCGGTTATAAAGTGTTTTGAGAGGATCAAGTGGGCTCATGGTGCGAGCCTCTCTTAATGATCGTATTCCAGTCGCGTTTATTTCCGATCAATCGCATTAATTTGTGAAAGTGACATCCGCCGCCGATAAGTCCGGCATCGGAGATGGTATGGTGCGGAGCCCTGAAAGGCCTTGCGGTAATCAGGCTTTTGTCCTTGGGGATGAGTCCCATGGTGGAATAGATTTTTGTGGTTTCCAGGGCTTCGGCAAAGGAAAGATCGGGCAGGATTGAGGGCAGTCTGCGAGCCAGCATGGTTTTCCCGGAACCTGGCGGGCCGGAGAGCAGTATATTGTGCCGTCCGGCAGCGGCAACCTCCAAAGCCCGTTTTACATGGGCGTGTCCCTTGACTTCGGAAAAGTCGTTTTCCGCGGTTTCAACGTGATGGAATAATTTGGCGTGGCACACGGCTATCGGGGAGATTTCTTTTTTCCCGGCCAGAAGTTCTACCGCCTCATGCAGTGTGGCCACGCGCACCGTGTTTATTCCGTTCACCACCGCGCCTTCTTCTCCGTTGGCATCCGGCACCAGATAGTAGGTCAACCCCGCATTTCGTGCGCTGAGGGCGATAGGCAGGATGCCTGGAGTGGGACGAAGCCCGCCATCCAGGGAAAGCTCGCCGGTAACGCATGCCCGAACGAGAATTTCAGCATCGATCAATCCTGCGGAGGCCAGGATACCCAGAGCAATGGGCAGATCGAAACCGGTGCCTGACTTCTTGAGATCGGCAGGGGCGAGATTCACGGTGATGCGCCGATTGGGGAAATCATAGCCGCTGTTCTTAATGGCGGCTTTGACGCGGTCCTTGCTTTCCCGCACCGCTCCTTCGGCCAGGCCGACAATGGTGAAGGTCGGCAGACCCATGGCGATATCGACCTCCACGTCAACAAGGTGTCCGTCAACTCCCAACACCGTTCCACTGATGACCTTGGCAAGCATGGCTGGCTCCGGGCAGATGCACATGTGAGCTGGGCAGGTGTGCCCGTGTGTTCATTGTCTGGGGTGAATGCGGATTAAAAAAAAGTGCAGTTAAGAATACACAGTTTGTCAGGGTTGTCCAAGGCCATATTGCGTTATCCGCGTAAAAAACCAGTCAGGTGGCAAGTTTTTCCTTGTAATTGTCCTTGGTTATGCGTGATCTGTGTTTCTGGTTTTACGGGAAGGGTATGTCTTTGCCGGTATAAGGGGCTGTCACTCGTAGAAAATATAACTGGTTGATTTGGATTTTTTCGCCTGATACATGGCCTGGTCCGCTTTGTGGAGCAAGGCGTCGATCTGTTTGTCGTCGTCCGGGTAGATGCTGATGCCGACGCTGGCCATGACGATGAATCGCGCCTCGTGAAAAACAATGGGCTCCGCCAAAGTCTCGATAATTTTTTTCGCCACATTTTGTACTGCGGATTTGCTGGAGATATCATGGAGAATCACCACAAACTCATCCCCGCCCATGCGGGCAACCGTATCGGAATCGCGGAGCAGGCCACGCAGCCGTAGTGCGACTTCTTTGAGAACGGCGTCGCCGGCCACATGTCCGTGTGCGTCATTGATCTGCTTGAATTTGTCCAGATCGACATACAGCAGCGCGATTTTTTTACGGTGCCGTTGGCTTAAAATCATGGCCTGGGCCAGACGGTCCGGGAAAAGGTGGCGGTTGATCAGGCCGGTAAGGGGGTCATGATGGGCCAGATGGGCAATCTGATCCTGGGCCTGTTTTTTTTGCGCGGCCAGGGCAAGCAGGGAGGCAAATTGCTCAAGCGAGTCGAGGTCTCGTTTTTCATAATTTGCAGGGCTGTCCGCAACGGTGATGATGCCGAGGAATTCGTTGTTGAACATGGCCGGAACGGCCATGAGCCGGGAGGGGGCAAACGATCCTTCAGGGAGATTCTTTGCCCTGTAGTCGGTGAGCGGCGAATTTGACAAAATGGGAGCCTTGTTTTCAAGGACCCAGCCGACAAGGCCTTGGGGGGTGTGGACGAAGGCGTCGCCGTCTTCGAACATGGCGCACATGGACTGAATTTCCGGGGAAAAAGCCAAGGCCATCAGCTTGTTTGTTTTTGGATCAACCAGGTCGATGATCCCATACCTGCTGCCGGTTAAACTCAAAACTTCGTTCAGCAGGGCGGAGGATATCTCCTTCAACGAATCGGTGGAAATGATCATTCTGGAAATTTTGGCCACGGCTTTGTTCATGGCCGATTCGATTGCCAACTTTCGTTCCGCCTGCTTTCTGGCCGTGACATCCTCAAAAATGGCGACAACCTCGCCGGACGGCAACTTGTACAGGTAGTTTTCCCGCCACCCGGTCAGCCGGTTGTCGGTGTAAAGGGAAATCGGATGGTGTTCGGGTTTGCCGGTCTGCCAGACCCGTTGCAGCACGGCAAGAAGGCCAAAATCCCTTGCCCCGGGAAAGACTTCGAGGAGCGACCTGCCGATCACCTGGTCTTTGCGGATTTTTTCGGTGCGTTCCGCGGCCCGATTGAAATCCACAAAGATGAAATCGCTGGGACCGAGATCTTTTGCCTCGTACACCGCGACCCCTGAGCTCATGTTGTTGAAGAGTTCCCGGAAGCGTGTTTCATTTGTCAGCAGGACCTGTTCCGTCTCATATCGTTCGCTGATGTCCTTGGCGATAAGAATTATGGTAGGCCGGTCGTTTTGGCGGAGTTCCAGGAAATGCAGGCTGACATACTTGCCGTTTAACAGCATTGGGGGATCATCTTCTATGATCTGCGGCAAGCGCTCGGGATGTGCGAGCAGGGAAGAAACCCTTTCGTGATCATCCTCGGAGAAAAGCGCGACAAGGCTCGCGGCCAGAAGTTTTTCCTCGGCAAGGTTGCACAGGGTCAGAGCGGCCAGATTGATAAAAATTATTGTGCCGTCCGGAGTCAGTTCAAAGACCGCCTCTGACATGTTGTTGAGGATGGCTTCGAAATGATTTTTTGAAGAGAGCAGCTCCTTGGTAATGGTCCGGTACTGGATGTCTTCAAGGTTTGCCACCGGCTCAAGGGCGGCCGGGGATTTATCCTTTCGATGGCGGATGATTTCCAGGACGTGTTTCTGGATGGATTTGATCGAGCCCTTGGCAATGCAGGCATTGGCGCCAAAATCATGGCAATTGACGTCATCCTCCGCGGCAATGGCGGAAAGGACGACGATAAAAAGTTTTTTAAACTTTGGAATGCTGCGGATAATCCGGCAGAGCTTGTCCCCGCCGATATTGGGCATGACCAAGTCGACAAAGACGATGTCCGGCGTATAGACCTCCAGTACGCTGAGGGCTGCGAGGCCATCGCTGGCCGTCATCACCTCGTGGCCTTCCTTTTCCAGGAAATTGGCCAGGAGTTTCAGGATCATCGGGTGGTTGTCCACCACGAGAATTTTTAAGGTCATGTTCCCCCCAGCCTTGGACTCTTACCTGCAGCTTTCTCTTTTGTATTTGTAACTGCCTTGCCTGTCAACCGGTATCATTCGGGTGGTCAGCCGACGATCCAGACTGCAACCTCTTCGGCCATGAGGAGTACCCGGTCCGAAACGCCCCGGAAGATGCCCTTGCTGACCTCTTCGCCCCGACGTCCCATAACGATGGTGCCGAAATCATCGATCATGGCCTGGCGAAGAATCTGGCGGCTGGGGTCGAATCCCATGAAGGTTTCCAGCCAGAATATCCGTTCAGCAGGGAATCCGGCGTCGATCAGTACTTGCTTGGGTGCATGGAACAGGCTGTCCTCCCTGCGCAAATGCTCTTCGCACCATTCTTTGCCCCAGACGGGATAAAAGTCCTCGGGCTCAATTACGGGGTGGCCTCCCAGCAGCGCTTTTGAGTAAAAGAGGGTTATTTCGGCGTTGGGGTTATCGGCGATGATATAGGCCAGATGGTCAAGGGCCTTGAGGGAATGGGAGGTGCCGTCCACCGGGACCAGAAATTTACAGGACTTGACCTGGCCTTCAATGATCCACAACGGAATATCATGGCATTTTTCCAGAATGGTTGCTGAGACGCTGCCCATGATCATCTCTTCCAGTTTGCCGATGCCCCTCCTGCCGATGAGCAGCGCATCGTATTTTCCCTTGCGTGCCTCATGGAGGATGTCGCCGGCAACACTCCGCTGAGAAATCTTGACGGAGGTGTGCACCTGTTCTTCTGAGATGCCAAGGCGTTTGAGGGTATCCAGCGCCTGCTGCATGTAATCTTTCTGGGCAGCCAGCAGTTTTCGGGTGGCCGGGTTTACGGCGTTGTGCATTTCCTCTTCGGTCAGCCAATCTTGAGCGGCGGCGCCGGTGCTGGTGGCCGGGACAACGGAGAGAAGGTGGAAGTCGATATTGGGAAGATCGTGGAAAAGCTGGCCAAGGTAGCGGAGGGAATTTGTGCTGTATGGCGAGCCGTCAACAGCGATCAGGATTTTTTTCGGCATGCGTGGCCTCCTTGTGCCATGGTTATGAGCAAATGGTACCAAACATGCCAGGCAGAGGCAATCGGTCCGGATAAAAAAACGGGATGAGGGGTGTTCTCAATCAAGATCGTTGTGATAGCTGCACGGGGCGTTTAAATAATTTGTGAAGGTGACGGTCTTGCCCAGGCCGGTGAGATAGTCGGGAGTCAGCGGGATTTTTCCTCCTCCTCCCGGGGCATCAATGGCAAAGGTCGGCACTGCCAGGCCGGAGGTGTGCCCGATCAGGGATTTCATGATGTCAAGACCCGTTTCCACCCTGGTTCTGAAGTGATTGGTGCCTCGGGTCATATCTGTCTGAAAAAGATAGTATGGTTTCACCCGGATCATGAGCAACCCGTGCATGAGTTTGGTGATGGTTGCTGCATTGTCGTTGACCCCCTTGAGCAGAACGGTCTGGCTGCCCAGAGGTATTCCGGCCCCGGCCAGACGGGCGCAGGCTTTGGCAGCCTCGGGTGTTATTTCTTCGGGGTGGTTGAAGTGGGTATTGATATAGAGCGGGTGATATCGTTTGAGCAGGGAGGCCAGTCGGGTGGTGATCCGCATGGGCAGGGTGCAGGGGACCCGGCTGCCGATGCGGATGATCTGGATCGAGGGGATGGCCCGGAGATTGTCCAGCAGCCAGGCAAGGATTTCATCATCTAAAAGAAGCGGGTCTCCTCCGGAAATGAGGACATCGCGGATTTGTTTGTTTTGCCGAAGATAGGCAAATGCCTCCAGCATGGTTTCCCGATTGACGTTCATGCGGCTGGTGCCCACCTTTCTCTTTCTGGTGCAGAACCGGCAGTACATGGCGCATTGGCCTGCCACCAGAAACAGAACGCGATCCGGATAGGTATGGACCAGGTTCGGGACCGGTGAATGGTTTTCCTCTGCCAGGGGATCGGCAAGACAGACCCTGTCGTCAAGTTCCAGAAGGTCGGGGACGGACTGGCGCCAAAGCGGATCTCCCACGGTCTTGATCAGCCCGAGATAATAGGGGTTGATCCGCATGGGGAACTGTTCGGTTACGGTGTTGAGCGCCGAAAAGTCGAAATCGAAATATCGGCCCAGTTGTTCAGGGGCGGTTATGCTGCGGGCCAGCAGATTTTTCCAGTGTGTCATCATTAAAACCCGGTGAAAAGAAGAAGAAATAAAGTGATAAAGCTTACTCAAGATCAAGAGGAGCTGCAATGGCCCTTTGTGTAAAACGCAACCGACTTGGGATTTTTGGGCCATGCGTTTGGGTCGTGTCGTAAAAAAAACAAAAAGATAAAAATACTGGTCAGGATCGAGGCGAAAGTGGTAAGAATTTGTGCTGGCTGTGCCGCCGCAAAACGGCGGTCATGTTTCTTGGCTGCAACGCACATAAATTTATAGCCCAGGTAGTGCTCCATGCCGCAGAACAGTTTTCGTTTTCAGTACGATCCTTATGGCAACACCAAGGCGATTGAGGTCTTCAGCCGCTGGCTCGGGGTGTACGACAATCAGTTCACCAACAAAGGCACCGCCTTTACCAGAGAGGAGCGGGAGCAGCTTCAGCTGGAGGGCACCCTGCCGCCCAGTGTCCGGACCCTGGAGCAGCAGGTGGATAACTGTCTGGAATCGCTCGACCGGACATCCGGCGATCTGGAGAAATTTGTCTACCTGCGTTCCCTCTTCGACCGGAACGTGACCCTGGCCCATGCCGTCATCGCCAGCGACATTGAGCGCTTCATGCGGATAATCTACACACCCACGGTGGGCGAGGCGTGCAAGCAGTATTCTTCCATGTTCCGCAAGGCAAACGGACTCCATTTTTTCCCCGGCAACATCGACAGGGCCGAGGAGATTCTGCGCCGCTTCAAAACCAGACAGATCAGGGTGGCGGTTGTCACCGACAATCAGGGCATTCTGGGAATCGGCGATCAGGGGGTGGGCGGAATTTCCATCTGTCTCGGCAAACTCATGCTCTACACCCAGGGCGCCGGGGTCGCTCCCTGGCATTGCCTGCCAATCTCGCTTGATGTGGGGACGGACAATGCCGCGCTCTTGAACGACCCGAATTATCTCGGCTGGTGGCATCCCCGGCTGGTCGGTGATGAATATCTTGATTTTGTCAAACGTTTTGCAAAGGCGTTCAAGGCGGTGTTTCCCCATGCCCTTTGCCAGTGGGAGGATTTTTCCAAGCAGAAGGCCTTTGCCATCCGCGACAGCTATCTGCATGACCTTGTCTCGTTCAACGACGATATTCAGGGCACCGGAGCCGTGACTCTTGCCGCGTTGATTTCCGCTATGAAGATCAAGAAGGAACCGCTTGCAAAACAGGTGTATCTGGTCTATGGCGCGGGCGCCGGCGGGGTCGGCATTGCCGAACAGATTGAGACAGCGCTTGTTGAGGCGGGGCTTGAACCTGAAGAGGCAAGGGGTAGGATTTTCACGGTGGACAGCAAGGGGCTGGTGACCACCGAGCGTGAACTTGAACCGTACAAGGAGAAATTTGCCAAGGACCCGGCAACCCTTGACTGGTACGTCGCGAAAACCGACGGCAATCTGCTGAATGTGATCCAGAAGGCTCGGGTCACGGTGCTGATCGGCACCTCGGGCCAGCCCGGCGCTTTCAGCAGGTATATTGTTCAGGCCATGCAGGGAAACAGCAGACGGCCAGTGATTCTGCCGCTCAGCAATCCCACTGCCCAGGCGGAGGCGGTTCCCGCCGACATTTATAAGTGGACTTCGGGAAGCGCTCTGGTTGCAACGGGCAGTCCCTTTGAACCGGTGGTGCTCGGAGGGCTGCCGGTCAGGGTCGGCCAGTGCAACAATGTTTTTATCTTTCCGGGGGTGGGTTTGGGAGTCATGGCCTCAGGCGCGCAGGAAGTGCTGCCTCAGTTTTTTACCGCAGCGGCGCAGGCGGTGGCAGAGCAGGTATCGGTCGCGGACCTTAAGAAGGGCATCCTTTTGCCGTCGGTATCCAGGCTGCGTGAGGTGAGTTTGGCCGTGGCGTTGGCCGTGGGTGAGACCGCCATCAGCCGAGGGGTTGCCCGCCCCTGCGTGTACAGCGCCTACCAGCATGATTACAAGCGGGAACGACTGCTGCGCCTGGTGGAGATGATGGGCTGGCAGCCCAGGTATCTGCCGATTGTGCCCCGGTAAGTCGGGCACAATTTCAAAGAAGCCCCTTTTCCTTCCAGAATCGGATGGCGCCCGGATGCATGGGGATGATGACGTCCCTTGGACCGGAACGTATGCTCATGTCTTTCAGCGCAGGGTTCTGCTGCCTCATGTGGCGCAGACTTTTTTTGTTGTAGATGGTGGAAAGCATCCGGTAAACCACTTCTTCCGGCACATCGGCGTTGGCTACCCAGAGGGTGGAATCCTGGAATGATCGGGTGGAGTGCGTTACCCCGCGATAGGTTCGCGCCGGCAGGGTGCGTTTGGTGAAATAGGGGTATTTTTTGTAAAATCCGCTGGACTTGGCTTCGGCATCGAGATTGATAAGGTCGATCTTGCCGGTTCTGGCAGCCAGTTCGATGGCGCTGTTGGGAAAGCCGGTGAACAGCCAGAACGCATCGAGTTGCTTGTTGGCAAAGGCGATGGCCACTTCATTGTACCCGATATGAACGGGGATGATGGCGTCCCAGACACCCAGATGCCTGAAAAAAAGCTCGCAGTTGGCAAGAGCTCCCGATCCGTGGCTTCCGACTCCCACTTTTTTCCCTTTGAGATCCTTGACGCTGCGTATTCCGGAGCCCTTGCGGACAACGAGTTGAGCAGGGGCTCCGTAGAGGGAGGCCACGGCCAGCACTCTGTTGTAAACATTGCCGTCGTCTTGCAGCAGGCCGGTACGGCCAAGATAGGCATGGCCGGAATAAACCAGGCCGAAATCGGCCTGTCCGAAGTGAATTTTCTGAAGATTTTCCAGAGAACCTGCTGATGGTCGAACAGCGACATTCACCGCTGATATCTCTTTGATCCCCGGGGATGCTTCGATGGCGTCGGCCACCTGTTGAAAGGTGCCCCCGGCCGGACCGCCCAGGAGCGTGATGTTTTTTGCGGCAAGTGCAGGTGAAGCAGGGGAAAAAGCCAGGATGAGGCCAGAACAGATGATCAGCGCGAGGCGGGATGATTTGTTTGCCATGAAAAAATTCCCTGTTGAGAGGGTGACCGGCTTGGAGAGTCCGGTTTGGGCGTATTTGGGAAAGGAGTTGCGCCGGTGCAGGCCGTTCCTTTGATCCTTAGAAAATAGTACCGTTCTTTTCGTTTCGATGCAATATTGATGGTTTTGTGAGAAATAAAAAAGGGCGGCAAAAAGGTTGATTCGACCGGTGGGGAATCATCCTGCAGGCAGCGACAGGGGGAAACATGAGTGTTTTTGAAATTGCCATGCTGATCTGTTTTGGCGCGGCCTGGCCGTTTTCCCTGTATCGGTCCTACCGATCGCGGACCAATGCCGGCAAGAGCCTTTTTTTTCTGGCTGTGGTTTTTTTGGGATATGTCTCCGGCATTCTGCACAAGATGTTTTTCAGCCCCGATCCGGTGATTGTTCTGTATATCCTGAACGGAGCGATGGTGGCCGGTGATATTCTTTTGTACTTCCGGAACCGGAAGATTGATTGTCTCAACGAATAAACTGCAAATCTGACGGATCTGTCTTTCGAATCCAGGCAGTCGAAGTTACAACTCCATCTGGATGCCGACCTCGATGACCTGATTTGAGGGGATGTCGAAAAACGCTGCGGCATCCATGGCGTTGCGCGCCAGGAACAGGAAAAGATGAGAACGCCAGCGCGACATTTCCGGTTGTTCCCCGATGGAGAGTTTCTCCCGTCCCAGGAAAAAGCTGGCTTCTTTCATCTCAAGGTTTATTCCTTTGCTGCGAGACAGGGCGAAAATGGTGTCAATCTTCGGCTCTTCCATGAAGCCATAGTGAGCGATGATGCGATAGAGTCCCGGCCCGAGTTTTTCCGCTTCGATTTTTTCGAAATTCGGAACACGGGGGATTTCCTCGGTGCGAATATTCAGGAAAACCACGTCGGAGTGCAGGATTTTGTTGTGCTTAAGGTTGTGCATCAGCGCGGCGGGTACGATATCGTGGCTGCGGGTCAGGAATACGGCTTGGCCGTTGATTCGTTGGGGTGGGCTGGTTGTCAGCATTCTTCTGAATTCTTCCAGTTTCGGGGTCAGCCCCCGCATTTTTTTGCCGAGTATTTCCCGGCCTTGTTCCCAGGTCAGCATCACCAGGAAAAAGAAACCGCCGATGGCCAGGGCGAACCAAGCGCCATGGAAGATCTTGCTCATGTTTGCCCCGAAGAATGGCAGGTCAACTATGAAGAACAGTGCGGTGAGAATTCCTGCTGTCAGAGGATTCCAGCCCCAACGTCTGCTGGCGACCACGAAAAAGAGGGTGGTGGTGATCAGCATGGTGGCGCTTACTGCCACGCCATAGGCGGCTGCCAGTTTGCTTGAAGATTGAAATCCTAAAACGAGGCCGATGGTACAGAGCATCAGCGCCCAGTTCACCGGTCCCACATAAATCTGGCCGATGTGGGAGGATGAGGTGTGGGTGATGGGCAGCCGGGGGAGGTACCCAAGCTGAATCGCCTGGCGGGTGAGGGAAAAAGAGCCGGTGATCACGGCCTGGGATGCGATGATGGTGGCGCAGGTGGCCAGGAGAACCATGGGGATCATGGCCCAGTTCGGGACCAGGGCGTAGAATGGGTGATATGCCTCCTCCGGCTTGACAAGCAGGAGGGCGCCCTGGCCAAAATAATTTAAGACCAGGGCCGGAAAGGCGACCAGAAACCAGACCAGCTGGATCGGCCGTTTGCCGAAATGGCCCATGTCGGCATAGATAGCCTCGGCTCCTGTAACCGCGAGAAAGACAGCGCCCAGCACGATAAAGCCGTGCACCCTGTTTTCAAGAAGAAAGCTGATGCCGTGCCAGGGAAAAACAGCGACCAATACCTCCGGGGAGCGAATGATCTGGGCAATGCCGAGGACGCCAAGCATGCAGAACCAGAGAAGCATAATCGGCCCGAACAGGCGGCCAACCTTGGCGGTGCCCCTTTTTTGCAAAAGAAAAAGCCCGGTCAGAATAATAATGGTGGCAGGGATAATATAGGATTCGAACAGCGGGGTGATGTTTTTTACGCCTTCGACGGCGCTTAGCACCGAGATGGCCGGGGTGATCATGCCGTCGCCATACATCAGGCATGCGGCAAAAAGGCCGAGTCCGACAAGGGCCCATTGGGGGGTGCGCGGCTTGATGTTTCTGGGTTTTATCAGGGAGGTCAGGGCCAGGACTCCGCCTTCACCTTCGTTGTCCGCCAGAAGGATGAAGCCGAGGTATTTGATGCTGACAATGAGCAGCAACGCCCAAAAGACCAGAGACAGAACGCCGAGTACGTTGTCGGCGGTAACCGCGATACCGTATTCGCCGTGAAAGCACTCCCGCATGGCGTAGAGCGGACTGGTGCCGATATCGCCAAAAACAACACCCAAAGCTGCAAGCGAAAGGGTTGTCAGTTGCTTGCCGCCTATTTTGTCGGTGGGTATGCTCATACTGCATTTTCCTTTGCTGATGGTAAGCGGCACTATTCGCGATTGTCTTTAAAAGAGCAACAAAAAAATATCGCATTCCCTTCATTGCTTTGCCTCCGGGGCGTTCAATGCTATGCTGTTGATACGCCGCTTGGATGCGTGGGCACGGCAACACGCTGTGCATCGGTTGTGATGCGGCGTATTTTCGTTGATGCCGTTGGCTCTTGATTGTAAAGCGCGTCGGGGTAATTGAGGAGAAATTTATCGCATGACAGATGGATATACAGCCATTTTTGCCCTCTGCATCCTTGTGGGAATTGTCGCTTTTTTTCTGGTGCGGGTGAGCAATTCCATGGATTCTCTCGATAAGGAAGGCGAAGAGGGCAATTCCGGATTTTTCGCTCGGTTTCGCCGTCAGGATGATTTTTTTCTGGTCGATGCGACCGGAAAAACCATACTCATGCAGGCTGCTGCTCAGGGTTTTGAGGAAGGAGTCGATCATGTTCTGGTCAAAGCCGGCATTGATGCCGTGAATTCGGCCACGGATGACGGGACCACCGCGCTCCACTGCGCCATTGCTCCCGGCAATCCGGCCATTGTTTCCCGATTGCTGGATTTTGGCGCTGATCCCAATGTCGCCGACCATGACGGCAGAACGCCGCTCTGGCTTGCATCCCACAAGGAGGATGTCCGTATAGCCGCTCTTCTTTTGGATTACAAGGCGGACCCGAACTGCCGGGTGGGTAAAAACGGAATGACTCCGCTTATGGCGGCTGCAAAAAATGGTCGGATTGAGATTGCCAATCTGCTTCTTGATCGGGGTGCAGATCCTCGCATCGTTGCGGAAGACGGCAGAACCGCAGCGCAATTCGCCAGGGAGAATTTCAAGGCGAATATGGTTGATCAGGTTGCGCACAACCAGAAGCTTGCCAGAATGGTCTTGCGCCTTGAAGCAGGATTGAAACCCCGCAGGTGATGAGCCTTAGTCCCGCATATCATCGATGATGCCGTAGTCCCTTTCCCCTCCTTAAGTGCTGTCCTTTTTTTGTCTGAGCAAAAAAACTTACTCCTCTTCCGTGTTGTTTTTTTTGGTAAGCTGATCCGGATTTCTGCGGAACAGTTTGTCCCTGTTTGAATTGTGGTCGAAGCGTTCGGTCCGCCGACTTTTCCCGGCCGTGGTTTTGTGCAAAAGGAAAAGCTTTATAGCTTGACAAAGGTTAAGATTTCTCTTATTTAGTAAATAAATTTTTTAATTATATTCTTAATCTTTTGTTGTTGGCATCGGCAGGGGGGCCTCCGGTGGTTGTCAGGTGAAAATTGCGGTTCATGTTCCGGAAGGTGGTGAGGATGAAAGAGGCGAAAAATCGTAAATATTGGCAGATTGCCCTTGCGCCGCTCGTTCCACTCGTAGTGGTCGGCGGATATTTTTGGCCGTATCTGGGCTATATTGCCATAGCCATGCTGGCTTTTATGCTCAGCCTTTCATTGTTTCGCGGCCGCTACTACTGTGGATGGTTCTGCGGCATGGGCGGTCTTTTCGAACGGGGGCTTTCCCTGTTCAGTCGCAAGAAAAAAATGCTGCCTGTCTTCAAGGCGAAATGGTTCAGGTGGATCATCTTTATCCTGATGATGAGCCTTCTGGCATCCCGGCTGATTCTTGCCGACGGTGACTCCGTTAAGATTGGCGCCGCTTTTGTGATGATGTGGACAATCTCCACGGCAATGGCAATAGCCATCGGCCTGTTCTGGAAGCCGAGGTCATGGTGCAGCATCTGCCCCATGGCTCTTTTTCAGGGACTGATTGCGCCCCGGACGTATCTGCTTCAGGTCGGCGAGAATTGCCGGGAGTGCGGACTGTGCGAAAAAGTGTGTCCCATCGAAACCAATCCCGGCATGGTGAAGAACGCTGGCGTTGTAAAAAGTACAGATTGCATGCGCTGCGGAAACTGCGTGGTGAATTGTCCTGCCAAGGCTCTTTCTTTCGCGGACAAGTCCAAGGTGGTGGGCAACATCGTCAGGCCGCCGGATGAAAAAGCAAGATCCCCGATTTTCACCTGAAAAAACACCCGAATCGCCATGCAAGGCGGTTCGGGTGTTTTTGGGTATGACACGAAAATAAGCGCCCTTTCCTCGAAGATGATCCGGTAGTTATCCCTGCAACAGACTCAAGACGTTCTGCTTGTTCATGTTTTTGGCTTGGGCAAGGGCAAAAGCTTTTGCCTCGGTCAGAACCTTCATGGCGGTGAAATTGATGGTCTCTTCCGCCAGATCGACATCGGCTGTGGTCGAAGCGGCGGAAAGCAGGTTGCTGCCGGTGGTGGCAAGGTTGTTTATGGTGGAGGAAAGCTGGTTCTGGGTGGAGCCGATGTCGGCCCGTGCGGCGTTGATCTGTTCGAGAGCTGCGTCGGCGACCTTGATGGCGGACTGGGCGCTTTCCTGGCTCAGAACATTGACCTCCGAGAGATTGCCCAGAGCGGAGTCGCCGAGTTTGTCCGCTGTCGTCGAAACGATGGACAGAGTGATGGTTTCTCCGCTGTTGGCGCCTACCTGCACTTCTTTGCCGCTAAAGGTTCCGGAAAGTAACTGCTGCCCGTTGTAGGAAGTGTCCTGGGCAATCTTGTTGAGCTGGGCCAGGGATTTGTCGATATCGTTTTGGAGGGCTTGCCGCGTTTGTGAGTTCTGGCCGGCATTTGCCGCCTGAATCGCTTTTTCGCGAATGGATTGCACCAGAGCCGATGACTGGCCCAGAGCGCTGTCTGCCACCTGGGCCATGGAGATGGCGTCGTTGGCATTGCGCAGCGCCTGTCCGGTTCCCCGGGCCTGACTGAGCAGACTGTCGGCAATCGCCATGCCGGCGGCATCGTCTGCCGCTTTGTTGATGCGCCGTCCGGAAGCGATTCTTTCCAGAGACGAGGAGAGGTTTTTCTGGCTGCGCTCCAGTTGGTTTACGGCAAAAGAGCTGCTGTTGTTGATCGTGATAGCCATGGCATATACCTCCTTGTATAGCTCATACTATGCGGATGTCCCGTCGGAAGTCAAGTGGAAGGCTGGAAATAAATCCGTGAACTTGGGGAGATGCGAGTTTTCGGTGTGCCCGGCAGCGAGGGGAAGGCACACATTTAATCAGCACCTGTCTCCGAAGGAGTATCCGACTCAACTTCCGGGTGCAGTCCCTTTTTTTCAAGCAGGCTCAGCTTTTTTTCTTCTTTTTTCTTTTTCTTTGCCAGTTCCCGTTGCCGTTTTTCGTATTGATAATTTGGTTTTGCCAAGTTGACACCATTTCGGGCAGAAGATTGATCTGTATTTGACGGTTATCCCATGAGAACATCGACTGCTCTGCATGGTCTGTATTCTCTCATTGCCAGTGCCATGCGCATATATCAAAGACTCAGGGATTCACCGCCCGAAGAAACACACGCAAAGGAGCAGGGTATCCCTCCACGGTCAGGGACGGGTTGCATGGATCGAGAAAGTCCTCGTACGATTCAAAGGTCATCCAGTCGGTTTTGCGCTGTTCATCGCTGCTCATGGGGTGGCTGCAAAAAATTTCCACCCCGGCAAAGCCTGTACGGGTGAGCCAGTTGCGGAGGCAGTTGGCCGTGGGGACGAAATAGGTTCCCGGCACCTTGGCGTATCGTTCTTCAGGAAAAAGGGCCACAGGCTCCTCTCCCGGAATGGCCTGGGATTCGATGATCAACACGCCGCCTGGTCGCATGGCAGCGCGGATTTCCCGCAGCATCTCCACCGGCGAGATGCGGTGGTAGATGATACCCATCAAAAATACCACATCAAAACAGGCTGGAAAAAGGGAGATGTCTTCCACTCCCATCAGTTCGATGAACAATTCGTCTGCCCGGGCCAGGTCCCGGAGGGTCTTGAAACAGTAGTAATGCTGAAGAAACGGCTCCAGTCCGACCACGCAGCGCGGCTTGTGCGGCACCATGCGAAACATGTAGTAGCCGTTGTTGCAGCCGATGTCGGCCACGACCTTGCCCGTGAGGTCCGGTAAGGCAGGAAGCAGCCGGTCCCATTTGCGCCAGCTTTGCCATTCCGCATCGATTTCAACCCCGAAGACATTGAAAGGCCCTTTGCGCCATGGCATGAAGGATCGCATGGTCTCATGCACCAGGCGCCGATCCTTTTCGTTCAGTTCATCGGCCCGACCGATGGTCACCGCATTATTGGCAAAATCGGTGAACTGTGCCTGCAGGTGAGCCAGTGCCTCATGTGGCTCGCGGAAACGCAAAAAACCTTTTTTAGGCTGGGCCAGCCGGGCGGCGGTGTCGGAGCGCTTCGCGAGGACGGCATCCTTTTTAGCGGTTTTCAGAAGGTCAAGATAATCATTCATGGCCGGGTCTGATAAAAACTATTTGGCTGCCGGCAGCTTGATCTTCTTGTCCTCTTTCAGATCCTTGTTCTCGCGGAAGAGCAGAAAAGTCTTGCCGATGATCTGAGCGATTCTGCTTTTGCTCGTTTTTGCCAGCAGTTCGGCGATTTCCTCTCTGTCGGCGGGGCACCCTTCCTGGATTTTGACCTTGACCAGTTCGTGCGCGGCAAGCACTGCTTCAAGCGCGGCGGTGAGATTGTCGGTAATGCCATCCTTGCCGATCATGACCAGGGGGGAAAGATGGTGCCCCAGGCCACGCAGATGACGGGCCTGTTTGCCCTTGAGATAGAGATTCTTGTTCATGTCTTTGCCTGAGCCGTTGTGGTTAAGATGCTGTCGTCGTCCGGAAATCAGAGACGAAAACTAAAAAAGGTTGGAGATGATTTTTGAGCCGCCGACCCACATGCCGGCCACTGCTCCCATGCTTGGCAGCATGAAGGCCAGAAAAAGCCGCAGCAAACGGTTGCGCCACCAGCCCCGGATGCTGGCCATATCCAGCAGAACGGTTTCGAATTCAATGACCAGCGGGGGCTGGACCATAACCTGAATAAACGCCGTGAGATGGCCCACACCGAGCACCGGCAACAGGGTGGTGATGGGCGCTCCGACAAAGGCGCCCAGGATGGTGAATGGATGAGCCAATGCCAGGACGGCACCCAGGGCGGAGGGAAGGCCGGTGGCCAGAATCCAGAACAGCAGGTTGTCGCCGGCCACTGCCGCGCCCTTGGTAAAGGCAATCACGACCATCGCAGCCACGATGACGGCGGGGATGGCCCAGCCGACAATCTTCCAGGCCTGGGAAACGGGTGGAATCAGGTTGATGGCCTCCATCCGGTCGCTGCGGTCCTCGCCAAGGGCTTCCTTGATTCCGGCCACATGCCCGGCTCCCACCACGGCCACCAGTTTCTTGCCGGTTGCACTCTTGATCTTTTCCGCCAGAAAGGTGTCCCGCTCGTCAATGAGCACCCGTTTGAGTTCGGGCATGGCCTGCCCCAGCTCATTGAGCAGTTCCGAAAGGACATCGGTCTCTTTCAGTTCACGCAGCTTGTCCTCGGTGATCTCGGTTTCTTCGAACATGCTGGTGAGAATGCTGGCCAGCAGATAATTTTTGCGCCAGAACGAGGTGGAATGCCAGGCCCGGCGCAGGGTGACCCGCACATCCCGGTCGCAGAGCGCCACGGCGATTCCGTATTTTTCAGCCTCCTGCACGGCCTCCAGCAGTTCGGTTCCGGGCTTGACCCCCATCTGGTCGCCGAGCCTTTTCTGGTAGGACGCCAGAACCATGTTGATCAATAAAGTGGCGAGCTGTTTCTTGCGGATAATCTCCCTGAGGTCAAGAAGCTCCCAGGTTTTGCGCTTGGCCAGTGCCTCGTAGCGCTTCTCGTCAAGCTCAACGCAGACGCAATCCGGTTGTTCCGCAGCGATGACCCGGCGGACCAACTCCACGGACTCCCTGGAGATATGCGCCGTGCCGATGAGAAAAATTTCCCGGCCGTCCAGCCTGAGGCAATGGACGTCCGGGGGATAGTTGGAGGCGGAATCCGCCGTGGGTTCAGTCATGTTATGGGGTCATTGTTAGAAGCGGTATTGCAGGCCGATATTAAGAAGGTGGGCTGCGGAATTGTCAAAGCTGCCGCTGGGTTTCGGAACCGCAATAGAATTGGTAACGGCCCTGCTCTCTTTGTCATCATAAAGATAGGCGGCCCCAACCTGGAGTTTTTCGTTAACCTGGTATTTCGCTCCGACGGAGTAAATTTTTGCATCGGAGTCCGGTAACTCGAAACCCAGGGTTTCATCCGGAACCGGATTTTTGTCGATGGCGAATCCGGCCATGACGGTCCATTGTGGGTTGAGCTTGTGCGTCAGGCCGATGCGGTAAGCATCGCTGTTGCTCCAGTTTTTTGCCCCAGGTGCATCGAAAAGGGCATATAGTGTGGCATTAATGCTTAACAGTGAGACATCATAATTAAAATCGAGCTTGTCGTAAGCGCTCCAGTAAGTTTTGTCGTAAGTGAATTCTGCGGTGGTGTTGCCGTTATTGCAAGTGTACGCGGTTGCCAGGGTCAAAACGGCCGGAGCAGGCACCATGACCTCTGCATAGCGGTTGCTGTATACGGTAGTGCCGCCAATGGCAAGTGTTGCGTCACCTTCAACCTCTAAGTCGACTTTTGAGCGGTATGTTGCCGCAAGAGCAAGATTCTTGATCGGCTTGTAAGTAACGGCGAGATTGTAACCGTAGTTCGTGGCATCGCCTTCAAGATCCCGCCTCGCGAAACCGACAGTTCCGAGTGTGTCGGTGCTTTTTACTTTTCCCTCACTGTAAATCGCCCGAAGTCCGGCGGCGACGGACAGTGTACTGTTTACCTGGTAAGAGACATTCGGGCTGAGTTCGTAAGTCTTTAAGGTGAATTCCTCTGCCGTTATACGGGGAAAAGAAGCATCCCATCGTTTGGAAAGGCCATACGGATAGACGAGGGAAAGGCCGAAACGAAAATTGTTATACAGCGGTGAGACAAGGTGAAACTCCGGAAGGGCAAAGTTCTCTGTTCTGGAGCCGCCGCTCTTGGCGGATGAATTTCTATCGGTGTAGTCAATGGTTGCCAAATTTATGTAGGTAAGGCTGAATTCGGAATGCCACCCATCTTCCAACCAGCTCATGTTGGCTGGGTTGTAATAGCTGGCATCTGCCCCAGGTGTGTTTGCCACATAGGCATTGCTGAGCGCTACTGAATTTGTAGACTGCTCAGGTATCCGATATCCCGAGGCAAAAGCGGGGCCGGCGGCAAGTATTCCGGTCAGGGCGACAACAGCGATCTTTTTTTTCATTGAATTCTCTCTCCTTTTTCGTGTTCTCAGATCATGGGGTGCTGGTGTACAAATAGCGTTTTATTTTATGGGTCGCGGTTTTGGTGAATGGTTCTCGGTGTTCGCTTATCTTGGCAAGCTGCGCATACTGGGGCAGTTGCTGGTTCACCTGTTTCTTGATTTCCGCCAGGATCTCGTCGATATGCTCCAGTTGCCGGGCCTGGTCCTTGCCGCGGGTTTCCGAATCGATCAGTTCGTAGTCCAGATAGATCAAGGCTTCAAGCCGGTTGTTGTGTTCACGCACCACCGATTCCACCACATGCTGGAAGGCGTTGATTTTCTCCTCAATGGTCTCCGGGTAGATGTTTTCCCCGTGGGAGAGGACAATCACGCTCTTGGAGCGCCCCTTGATGCTGAGGTTGCCCTGTTCGTCCAGGAAGCCGAGGTCGCCGGTGGAGAGCCAGCCGTCTGGGCTGAGAATTTCCGCGGTTGCCTCGGGATTGCCCCGGTACCCCTGCATCACATTGGGTCCTTTCACCAGGATTTCTCCCAGGCCTGTTTCCGGGTCCGGCTTGCTGATCCGGACCTCCACATCCTGCACCGGCTTGCCTGCCGAGCCCAAGGCGATGGTCGGGTCACCGCATGGCCCGGCGCTGACCAGGGGTGAGGCTTCGGTCAAGCCGTAGCCGATCAGGTACGGAAATCCGGCCTCGGCCAGGAATCGTTCCACTTCTATATTGAGGGCGGCTCCGCCGATGGCGACAAATTTCAGTTTGCCTCCGAAAAAGATCTGCAGCTTATGCCCGATTTTCTGCAGGATCTTCCGGCGGACCAGAGGCAGCTTCATGGCCGTCCGCATAAGGACATTGGCCGTGATGGCGGGCAGGACCTTCTTCTTGTAAATTTTTTCCATGACCATGGGCACCATGCACATGATGGTGGGCTGTTCCTGCCTGCATATCCGTTCCAGAACGGTCGGGGTCGGGGTTTTGCCTGCGTAGACGATGCGCGAGCCCGTGGCCAGAGGCACCAGGAAACTGGTGGTGAACTCATAGGCATGGGACATGGGCAGGATGGAAAGAAAGGTCCAGCCGTGCACCGGTTCATCGGGGAAAATTGAGAGGGTGGAGCGGACATTGCTGATGAAGTTGTTGTGGCTCAACATCACTGCTTTGGCATGACCCGAGGTGCCTGAGGTATAGATAATTGAAGCGATGTCGTCCGGCGCAGCCGGATCCGCACCGAGGATGTGCTTCTTCTCCGGCAGGTCTTTGGCTGCAGCGAGAAACCGGCTGAAGGGAAGGGTTTCCACCAGATTGTTCGGGTCGGCCGCATCATCCAGAGTGATTACGGTTTTGAGCTTGGCGGTGTGCAGTTCATAAAGCTTTTCCAGCTGCCGCTGGTTGGTGAAAAGGATTTTTGCTCCTGCTTCAATAAGGATATGCTTGACATCTGCCTCCGGAAAATCCGGGAGAATAGGGACCGCGACCGCCCCAAGCCGGACGATGCCGAAATAGGCCATGCCCCACTGGGGGGAGTTGTCGGCGAGAATCGCCACCCGGTCGCCTTTTTTGATGCCGCGATCCTTGAGCAGCACGGCAATATCAAGCGCTTTTTTATAAAACTCCTCATAGCGCAGGGGCGGTTGAAAAGCGAGGCCTGCAGCGGGTCGATTCGAGAAGGATTCGCAACTGTCCTCAAGAAGCAGATTCAGTGTTGTTATGCTGGCGTTGATCATGATCGTGTCGCGGTCCTGTGCGGCGGTTTCGTTTACGAGGCTGTCATTTTTTCAAGAGTCTGGTACAGATCCTGTATTTCCACGGGCTTGGTCAGGTATTCGTCCATGCCGGCTTCAAGGCATTTTTCCCGGTCGCCCTTGATGGCACTGGCGGTAAGGGCGATAATGGGCAAGTCCAGTTTCAGGGTCCGGCGAATGGCTCTGGTCGCGGCAAGCCCGTCCATCTCGGGCATCATGACATCCATCAGCACCGCGTCATATTTTTTGTCCTGCAGGGCAACAAGCGCTTCCCGACCGTTGCCCGCTATATCAACCAGAATGCCGGCTCTTGTCAAGAGTTGACTTGTCACCATCTGGTTTACCAGGTCATCCTCGACCACCAGCACCTGTTTGCCGACCAGCGTTTTGAACGGATTGTGATTGCTTTCCGAGGAAGAAGAAAGAAGGCGGGCCTGTGTGGTGGTAGTTGCCCCAAGGCAATCGGCAACCGCTCCGTACAGGTATGATTGCTTGATCGGCTTGCTCAGGATAATTATGCCGGGGCAGCTTTTGAAGTTTTCCAGGGCTCTTTCCGCAGTAAGTTGGGTGAGTATAATGACAGGAATGGCAGGTTCATCCGTAGAGCAAGCGGTGCGTGCCGACAGAAAACGGGACAGGTCGAAGCCGGACATGGAACCGTCAAGAACAAGGAGTGAATGTTCCGCGATGTTTTGTGCAATAAACAGGGTCGGATCTTTTATTTCCGTGACCGGCAGCGATTCGGTCATGCAGCCGAATCCTGTGAGCATTTCAAGCAAGGATTCACGCAGAAAAAGATGGTCTGTCGCCACCATTACCTTGGCAGAGGAAACCGAGATGGGCAAAATCAGGGGATGCTGTTTCTCCGGAGGTTGCAACTCCGCATTGATGGTGAAATGAAAGGTGCTGCCTTTGCCCGGAACGCTTTCGGCATGTATTTCTCCTCCCATGAGGGTGACCAGCTGTTTGCTGATGGCAAGACCGAGGCCGGTTCCCCCGTAAAGTCGGGAGGTTGAGCTGTCTGCCTGTGTGTAGGCGCTGAAAAGCTGTTTGATTTGATCATGGTTGATTCCGCTTCCGGTATCCCGCACGAAAAAATGCAGTATTGCTCTGTTGTCGCGCTGGTTTTCGCAGCGAACCGTAACAACGACCACGCCTTTTTCTGTAAATTTGATGGCATTGTTGACCAGGTTTATCAAGATCTGCCGCAGTCGAAGCGAATCTCCTCTGATGGCACAAGGTGCGTCGCTGCTCACGCTGATCAGTAATTCCAAGCCTTTGTCTGCGGCTTGCTTGCCGAAAAGGTCCGCGAGACTCTCCACGGTTTCCCGCAGATCGAAATTGGCGCACTCAAGATCAAGACGTCCTGCTTCGATTTTTGAGAAATCGAGTATGTCGTTGATCAGGGTGAGCAGCGCTTTGCCGGAATCCTGAATAATGGAGAGGTATTGTTGCAGCTTTGCCGTTTCCGCCATTTTTACGGCCAGGTTCGCCATGCCGAGGATGGCATTCATCGGGGTGCGGATCTCATGGCTCATGGAGGCGAGAAACTGGGATTTCGCCTTGCTTGCCGCTTCCGCCCGCGCTTCCGCTTTTTGCCTGTCGCTCGCTTCCTGAGCAAGACTCTCATTGACCCGGCTCAGGTCCGCCGTTCGTTCTTCGACCAGGAGTTCCAGAGAGTTTTTGAATTGTTCCAGTTCCCTGAAGGATTTCCCCAATTCGGCGTGGGCTTTTTCGAGCTGCTTGGCATAGACGGTCTGCAGCTGTTCCTTTTCCTGTTTTATGAGTTGGAAACGGTCGGCAAGCCCCATGGACAGGAGGACGACTTCCCAGGCAGAACCGATTTGGATGCCCCAATGGGTAATGAAGGTGTGGGGCAGGATGCCGAAGGTTTTCAGGGCATACACCGTTACCCCCAACATGGAAACAGACCAGGCCAGGAAATAATAACGGGCCGGACGGTATCCTTTGACCATGCAGATGAATCCGGCAACGATCAGGGCAACCACTGTCAGGCTCATCAGGGTTGCCAGGCGGATGCTCAGATGGTAGCCGACAAAAAGAGTCAGGATGCTGCCGAAGATGGAGAGAACAAGCCCGACCCGGAGCAAGGTGTCGATTCGGGGAATATTTCTCGGTGTGTCAAGGATGTAGCGCGTGAATTGGGTGGCAAAGATGTAGGCGAGGAAAATGAAAAAAGGCGTACAGTTGTTGGCCCACCAGATCTGGTTGGGCCAGAAATACTGGAAAGCCATGCCGTTGACGCTCAACTGGAAGAGCATGTAGGTCAAGACAAACAGGACGTAGTAAAGATATGTGCTGTCCTTGAGGCCAAGATAAATGAAGAAATTGTAGATCATCATGACCAGCAGGATGCCGTAATAGATGCCCAGCAGGGTCTGCTCGAGGGTGATTTCCCCGGCCAGACTGGCCGGGGAATGGAGTGTGAGCGGCAGATTCAGGGAACTTGTCGTCTCGCAACGGAGATAAAAGGTTTTCTGTTCATCCGGTGCAAGCCTGATCGGCAGAATGTTGTTTTTGTACTGGATGGATCTGTGCTTGAACGGAAAACTGTCGCCAGCGCTTAAAACAGTGAAGTTTTGCGTGTCGGAGGGAATATACAGATCCAAGCGGTCAAGAAGGGGATATTTTATTTCGAGGAAATATTCCAGGGGATGGGGCAGGGTGTTTTTTATTGCAAAACGTGCCCAGACAGCAGAGGAGGTGAAACCGAAACCCGGGGTGCCGTCAGTCCAGGGGGTAAATCGCCCCTCGGTTTGATGGGAAACGATATCGGTGATCGTAAGGTTTCCGGAAGGATCTTCAAAGAGTTCCAGATGTGTTGTCAGGGAATACGAACCGTGATCCGGGGAAATCACCACAGGCAAGGGCATGGCCCGAAGAGTCGCCGGGAAAGCAAGGAGGCAGAATAACGCGATGAAACGGAAGCGCAGCCTCAATATTAATCCGGAGCGCATGCGTAAATCCGGCGTGTGCATAGCAGCATAAATATTGCCCTTGTAATTCGGTTGTTCAAGAGGGAAAATGAAAGACCCCTTCAGTATAAACATGAAAAATGAAGCAAAAACAATATTTTTGTTCTGTCGTATCAGCGGGTTAATAAGGGTGTGTGTTTTTTGGGCGGCAGGGGATCGGACGGTGTGTGGAGGCAGCGCGGGGGCACGGTGAAAGTGGAGCATTGAATCGATTCCCGAAAAAGGCAAAATATTTTTTAGCTGCCTGTGCCACATCGTGGTATAATTTTTCCGGGCGAAGTTGTGGACCGCTTATTCAGGGAAGGTGGCTTAATGGGCCGGGTGATTCGCAACACGCCTTGCCTGCTGTCCTGAGTGTTTTAAATACAAGCAAGGAGGTTGCACGATGAAAGAAAAGATCGCGATCATTGTCTTTATGGGGGCGTTCGTGGCATTGCTGTCACAGGGGCCGGTTTTTGCCGGAGAGACGACCTACCGTTTTGATCCGGTGACTCAGACGAGCCGTGCCATGGAGTTTCAGAATACCTATGAGGGGTATAAACTCTTCCAGAGCAACTGCAAGAGCTGTCATTCCAGGGAAAATAGCAAAGGCGCCCGGTTTCTGGATACGGATTCGCGGACCATGCGCGGTTGGAATAACGTCTTTTACAAGAAAAATGTCCCCTGCGCCAAGGATGGCTCCTGGGCCAAGCTTTCCAAGGAAGATCTGCTGGCTATAAATGATTACCTGTACAGCAAGGCTTATGATACCTGGGATCCCAGGTCTGCCAAGAGCTGTGCCTGATAAGGCCTGGCTGCTCCCGGTCCGGGAGTGAAAACGTCAGATTCTGGTGAAATTCCAGCTCAACGGCCGGCTGTCCCGGTATGGAAGATGGCCGTGGAAGATGCGGGGGTCGGAGTCAAAAACCAGAGGCAGAAAATACCGGTCTCCTTCCCACATCGGCAGGAGATGCAGTTGATCAATGGGGTGCCAGGCAAGCGCCCCTTCTTCGTTTTCAGGGAAGGGTGTGCCGCGGAAGCGATCGATCCGGAAGATAAAACCCAGCCAGTCTTCCCCGTGCGGGCCGAAGCCGGTCCAGTTGATGGTCCCGCGCAGCAGGACCTTTTCGCAGTCGATTCCGGCTTCTTCTTTAATTTCCCTGATAATGCAGGAAAGAACATCTTCGTCCGGCCGCATTTTGCCGCCAAGCCCGTTGTATTTGCCCAGATGGCTGTCGTCCGGGCGGGCGTTGCGGTGGACAAGAAGGGTTTGGGTCCGGTCTGGAGAAAGTATGTAGCCGAGGGTTCCGATGATCGGGGTGTAGGTCATGTCTATCCTGTTGTTTGGACAGCGAAAAAAAGAAAAAGATACTTGCCTCTTTTAAAATCCGGCATGATTCTATACCATGATTCAATGCAGGGCAAGAGAAGCGGGCATATGGTGTCTGCCCACGGTTTTTACCTTAAAAGATCGGAAAGAAATGGCCATCCTCATTGTTGACGATATTCCGGTAAACCTGATGCTGCTTGAGGAGATGCTCCAGCAGGAGGGGTATGCGGATATTTATTGTGTGAAAAGCGGCCAGGAGGCTCTGGAACTGCTGGCGACAACTGAGGAGATCGATGCCGAGGAGAAAAAAATAGATCTCATCCTCATGGACGTCATGATGCCGGGTATGGACGGCATTGAGACCTGCCAAAGGGTAAAGGCGCAGGACGGTTTTCGTGATATTCCTGTGATCATGGTTACGGTTCGCGATGACGATGAGGCGCTTGCGCAGGCCTTCGCCATGGGAGCAACTGACTATATCATCAAACCGGTCAAGGAGATAGAACTGCTGGCCAGGGTTCGCGCCGCCCTGAAGCTGAAGCGTGAAACCGATCGGCGCAAGGCGCGGGAGCAGGAACTGGTCGAGCTTACCGGCAAGCTTGATACATTGAATCGCCGCCTGATGCAGATGGTTCCGAGGGACAGCCTGACCGAGGTGGGAAATCGCCGGTATTTCGATGAAATTTTGATCCGGGAATGGAACCGGGCCCGGCGGGAATCCGTCCCTCTTTCCCTGTTCATGGTGGATCTTGATGATTTCAAAAAGTTTAATGAAGAGCATGGGCGGGATAAGGGCGACGAATCTTTGAGGAAGGTTGCGGACGCTCTGAGTTGCGTTCTCAAGCGGGCAGGGGATACAGTGGTCCGTTATGGCGGAGAGGAGTTTGCCGCCATCCTGACCAACACTCCCACCGGCGGAGCCTTGGCTGTGGCCCATCAATTTATGGGGCAGATGGTCGCGCTGGATATAAAATTTCCCGGAGCGAGAAATGGCGGGATACTCACGGCGAGCATCGGGCTGGCAACCGCGGAACCGTTTCGCGGCTCGGATATGCAAAGCTTGATAACTGCCGCGGACGGGGCGCGCTATCTGGCAAAGGCTGAGGGAGGCAATTGTATCAAGGTTGCCCTTGACAGCCGCTGATTCGCAATAACCATCAACACGAGGAGGATGATGATGAAGCAATGCAGCCTGCGTGATTTTATGGAAGAATTGAAGCCCTGGCTTGACAAGAATCACATTCGAAGCGCCGAGCTGAGCGGTGGGGATCAGTTTATCCTCCATTTTCTCGATGGGATGAAAAATGTGTATCGGATTGATGATTGCAATGAAGCGCAGATTCGAGAGATTGTCGCCAATTTGAAGAAAAAAGGGATAGCGGTGAAGGAATAATTAGAGGCATTTTGTCGGAAATTCTCCGGCAAGCCTTTTTGCTCAAAGGTCCGGTGGGGCGGTATGGTTCAAGAAGTTGGGGGAGATACGCAAAAGCAATTTCTCATTCTCAGGAATGCGGTTGAAAATACCAACGAGGCCTTTGTCACGATTGATGAAAACTCCACGGTGATTTTTTTCAACAAGGCGGCGGAGAGGATGTTCGGGTATGACCGTGCGGAGGTTCTCGGTCAAGGACTAGGGAAAATCCTGACATCCATGTGCCGCTCCGGCCACGATCTGGCCGTGGCCCGGTATATCCGAACCGGGGAGGCAACAATACTCGGGCATGAGACGGAACTGGTCGTGGTTCGAAAAAACAGGGACACCTTTCCTGCCACCATTTCATTTTCCGTAGCAGAGATAGATGGGCATCATTATTTTACCGGTCTTGTCAGGGATCTTTCCGACACCAGGAATCTTGAGAATCGTCTTGCCCAGAACGAGCGGTTGGCCGCTCTGGGGCAGACCGTGGCCGAGATCAATCATGAAATAAAAAATCCCTTGATCATGATCGGCGGTTTTGCCCGGCAGCTCCTGAAAAAAGCAACGGAGGAGAAAGATCGGGCCAAGCTGACCATCATCGTTGATGAGGTCGTTCGCCTGGAACATCTGCTTGCCGGTTTGAAAGAGCTCTACAAGCCTCCCCAGCTTAATCTCGCGGGAATATCCCTGAATGAACTGCTGGAAGAAGTCGTTGATCTGGCGCATTCCTATTCCGGCGGCAAGGGAATTGAAATCAGTCTTGCTCACGCCGATGATGTGGTGGTCGAGGTGGACCGGGAAAAAATGAAACAGGTGCTGCTGAACCTCGTTAAAAACGGCATTGAAGCGACGCCGCCCGGGGGAAAGGTTGTGATCAGCACCCGGGTGCAGGAAAAACTTGTGGAGGTGGATGTGACCGACACCGGAGAGGGGATTCCCGAGGAGATTAAAAAAAGGATATTCCTGCCTTTTTTCACCACCAAAGAACAGGGAACCGGCTTAGGCCTGTGCATCTCCAAAAGGATTGTCGAGGACCATCCCGGCTGTTCCTTTCAACTCGACAGTGAAGAAGGCAAGGGAACTGTCGCCACCATCGGTTTCCGTCGCGACAAAAAGTGAAAGTTTGTCAGGCCGGCAAGCCCTTGAGAAGCAGTTCCCGTTCGCGCTGGCGAATATAACGCGTCAGCTCATCTTCCTCCTTTCTTTTGTTCCGAAACGCTACCCCGTAAAAGACAATACCCATCTGTCGGTCGTGGAAAGTTCGGACTATTTCTCCTTGTGATATCTTTTTTTGCTGCCAGCCTGCAAGCATGTCTCCGCTTTTCCCGGCCGGAATGGACAGGGCTATGTCCTTGATCGCGGTTTTCGGGAGCTCTACCGGTTTTTTCGAAAAAAAGAGCATTCCCGCTGCGCTGATATCTTTTACTTTCAGTCCGGCATGCAGCCTGTCGTTGTTCCGGAAGGAAACATGGCAGCCGTGCGGCGCCTCCACTCGATAACTGGCCCTCCGTTGCAGGCGGAAAATCTCCTCAGGCAGGGAGGATTGCAGGGTATCCGCGGATTCGTGCAGGATCAAGACGTCAAAATGGTTGGTAAGGCGCGATTCGTCTTTGAAAACAAGCCGGGTTTTGCGGGATGGTGTCCAGTCGCGCGGTTTATCGATGAGCAATCCGTGCTCGGTTGTGCCGAGAAGTATTGTAGGGGCGGACTGGTAGCCATTGCCGGCAAGAAAAATCGGAAGATGTTCGTTCACAAGCCGTGTGACGGCGCTGGAAATGAGTTCTTTTGAGAAGGAGCTTTGATAGTCAGCGCCGATCTCTTGCCAGCCGGAAACAGAGAGCGTTTTTTTCATGGGGTATGCGTCAATCCTTGGGAACGTATTGATGTTCGACAAAGATTACGCCGGATGAACCAGGCAGACAATAAGGACTGCTCTGTATTTTTTTAAAATGAGGTCAACGCGCAATGCCGACGCGGTTGCGGCCGGCTGTTTTGGCTTCGAGCATGGCGGTGTCGGCTCGCTTGATGAAGTCAGACAGGTCAGGCCGGGTGGCTGATGTCTCCGGAGAGTAGCAGGCGACACCGAAGGTGGCGGTGACCCGGATATGGTTCCGGTCGGCAACGCTTGTTCTGCCCGCGATGGCTTGGCGCAACCGTTCCGCCAGGAAACAAGCCTGTTCCAGATCGGTTTCCGGCAAGATCATGAGAAATTCTTCTCCGCCGTAGCGGCCGAGGATGTCCGTCTGACGGCATTGCTCCAGCGCCGTGGCGCTGATCGTTTTCAGGACGGTATCGCCGGCTTCATGGCCGTAAGTGTCGTTAACCTGTTTGAAGTGGTCTATGTCAAAAAAAATGCAGGAAAGGGGATGCTGATAGCGGGCGGCCCGATCGAATTCCTCCTCGAAACGGCTAAGCAGAAACCGGCGGTTTTTAAGTTTGGTCAGGTCGTCGGTTATCGCCATTTCCCGGATGAGCGCTTCCGCCTCCGCCAGCTTTTTCTGGAGGACGACAACCAGGCGGCGAACAATTGCCAGAAAAGAAACCAGCGTCACCGTGAACAGCAGGCCAAGGAGCAGTCTGTTCAGGATCAGGGCGCGCTCCATGCTTTCGATGTTGAAGCGAACGCTGATGCCGCCCCGGACCTCGCCAAGCTTGTAACCTTGCGCGGCATGGCAGGCAAGGCAGGATTTTTCGACGAAGAGCGGCGCCATATACCGGTAATAGGTTGCGCCGTCCTTCTCTTGCTTGCTGACCGCCTCGGTTTCGCCCTGGGCAAAGCGCAACAGCGCCTGTTGTTCAAAGGAATCCGGGGCGTTGTTAGGGTTGAGCGGCTTGAGGCTGGTGATGTGGAACTGGAATGCGCCTTCCCTGTCGGCGATTTCCGAGATTTCCCTGGTCATCAGGGCCGGATTTTTCTTGGTGTAGGTTTTGCCGTCGGCGGCAATAATATCCGGATTATTGAGATAGGGGTTTGATTCCATGCCCGGTGTCTTTTCGACATACACGCCGCTGTGCAGGGCATTCCATTTGCGAGTGATGACGAGACTGCTGAACAGCGCCTGTGCCCGGCTTTTGAGTTCCTGCTCCAAAGATTTTTGGTGGTTGAGGTAAATGCCGGTGAAAAGTGCGGAAATGAACAGCAGGATAACCATGCTGATATTGACGGCAAATCGTTTCCAGGGGGATTTGTAATCGGGTTTTTGCGGCGGCATGACTCTATATGTATCTGAAATACAGGGCCGTTTCCACTGAAATATTAATCGCGTCGAATGCGGACGCCTTGTGTCGACACCCCCGAAAGATTCAGGGAGATTCTGTTTCAACCCGATCAGAATAGGCCACGACCTTGTTGCGGCCGCCTTTCTTGGCCTGGTAGAGGGCGCGATCAGCAAAGAACAGCAGCTCTTCCGGATTTTTTGGGGTGTGGGCATGGTGCGATGCCAGGCCGATACTGATGGTGACCCGCATGGCAACGCCTTTATCCTGGTGGGTGTATTCCTCTGCCCGGGTGCGGATACGTTCGGCAATGCGGAGGGCGCCCTCAAGGTCGGTGTTGGGCAGGAGGATGGCAAACTCCTCTCCCCCGTAGCGGGCAACGGTGTCGGTGATACGGGCCTCATGCAGAATTTGTTCCGCTGTTCCTTTCAGCACCAGATCGCCGAAGGGGTGGCCGCAGGTGTCGTTGACATCCTTGAACAGGTCGAGGTCGAGCATCATGCAGGACAGTTCGGTCTGGTGGCGCTGGGCCAGGAGGAACTCATGACGGAGCATTTCCTGGAAGTACCGGTGATTGTAGAGGCCGGTCAGGCTGTCGCGGCTGGTCTGTTCGCGCAGTGTTCGATTGAGTCGGCTTAATTCCTGGGCCACCGTTGCCATGCGGTTGGCATGAGAGACGAGCAGGCTGAGCAGAAGCGCGGTGATGGCACCGGTTATCCCGCCAATCAGCAGATGTTCCGGATCGAAATAGGGGATCTCCGGATGCAGGAAAGAATCAATGACCGGGCTGATGTTGGCCATGAACAGCACAATGACCGCATAGATCGACCAGCGGATTATCCGTTGGTGCATGGCTGTCCTCCTTGTTTCTGAACGACTCAAGTCCTGTGCCGGGGAAGATTTTTGTCTGCTCTGATGCGGCTCTTGCACAATGCTGTATTGTGCTGCGGTAAGCTCAGCATGAACGGAAAAACTGTGATGATTTTATTATGGTTGCCGTGCACCGTGAGCCTGTCGCAGGGTGTTTGTCTATTTTTACAAGAGACTCCAATGTAACAAAGAAAGGATGGAAAGTATAGCCGTCGCCGCATTTATAGCTTTCCGGCGAGGTGGTTGATCAGGCGTCGGTGGGGGGATGGGAAGGCGAACTGCTCAAGCTCATCGGGTTTAACCCATAGATATTCCTGGGCGGCATGGAGGGTCGGTTCTGTTGTGCAGTTCTGCAGGCAACAGTGATAGCAATGCAGCGTAACCCGGTATTTTGTGAAACTATGCTTGATGGTGATAATTTTTTTCAAGTCCTGGATTGCAAATCCCGTTTCCTCGCAATACTCCCGCACGAGAGCCTGTTCCTCCGTTTCGTTCTTTTCAATGCTTCCCCCGGGGAATTCCCACAGATTGGGCCAGACATCATCGGGAAGACGTTTCTGGATGTATATCTTCCCCTGGTGGCGAAGTATGCCGCTGACCATGGTGATGGGGATGATTTGCCGTGTTTTGCCTGCGACCGGTCTTTCGTCCGCCACGCCTTGCGAAAAGGCTTCGCAGTGATCGCAAAGCGGGCAATTGCCGCAGCGCGGCGCGCGGGGCAGGCAAACCAGAGCGCCCAGTTCCATGAGCGCCTGGTTGAAAAACCGCGCCTTGCCGTCAGGGATTAGTTCGGCGGCCTTCTGCCAGATGAAACTGTGTGTCTGTTTTTCCTTGATCGGAGAAGTCAGGTTGAAAAGTCGCGAAAAAAGACGCTCCACATTGGCGTCCACGATGGGATGGCTGCGATTGAATGCCAGACTCATTATGGCCCCGGCGGTATACCTCCCTATGCCCGGCAGCTGGAGCAGGGCGCCGTGATCTTCCGGCAGCTCGCCGCCATGAAGGCTGCAGAGCAGATCGGCTGTTTTGATGATGTTTCTGGCCCGGGAGTAGTACCCCAATCCTTCCCATAACCGCAAAACTTCTTGTTCCTGTGCTTCAGCCAGACGGGCGATGTCGGGAAACTTGTCGAGCCAGCGCTTGAAATAGACGACAACCCGATCCATCTGGGTTTGCTGCAGCATGATCTCTGAAATCCAGATGTGATACGGAAGATAGGTGCGCCGCCAGGGGAGGTCTCTGCCATTTGCGGCAAACCATTGGAGCAGGGCTTCTTGAAGTGACGGTGACGGCATGGTCCTGATTTAGTTTTCCTTTAACAGGCGCAACAGGTCTGCGGGATTTATGGCATGACTCACATCGGTGCCTTCCAGCAGGCTGTCGGCAAGGGCTCTTTTCTCATGGTGGAGATGGACGATTTTTTCCTCGATGGTATTCTTTGCCACCAGACGGTAAATGGTTACCGGGTGTTTTTGGCCGATGCGATGCGCCCGGTCCGAGGCCTGGTCTTCCACGGCAGGGTTCCACCAGGGATCCATATGGATCACGTAGTCCGCTGCGGTGAGGTTGAGGCCCACTCCGCCCGCCTTGAGGCTGATGAGGAACAAGTCGCCATGGCCAGCCTGAAATTCCTGGACCTGGCGCTGGCGTTCCTTGGGTGCGGTGCTGCCGTCCAGATATCGGTAGGGAATGCCTTCCTTGTCGAGATGTTCGCGGACAAGGTTTAAGTGGCCGACAAACTGGCTGAATACCAGCGCCTTGTGCCCGTTTTCCCGCAATTCCGTAACAAGTTTGGTAAACAGATTGAGTTTAGCGCTGGGGATGTCCGTTTCCGGCAGGACAAGACGGGGATTGCAGCAGGCTCTGCGCAGTTTCATGATCTCGGCCAGAATCTGCAGGGATCGTTTTCCCGGCGGGCCGCCAGCTTGCCGCAGGTTTTCAAGCGCCTGCTGCCGAAGGGCCGCATAGAGAGCGGCTTCCTTTTCTCCCATCTCCACCTGAAGCAGAATGTCGGTGCGCTCGGGCAGTTCCTCGAGCACCTGTGATTTGAGGCGCCGCAGAATGAAAGGGCTGATCAGCTTTTTTAGTTTTTTTCTGGCTTCCGGGTCGTTGCCGCGTTCAATTGGAATGGCAAATCGCTGGTTGAACTGGTTTAGGGAGCCGAGAAGTCCGGGATTGATGAACTGAAACAAGTTCCAAAGTTCGGTGAGGTGATTTTCGATGGGAGTGCCGGTGGTGACCATTTTGAAGCGTCCCTGCAACAACATGGCCGCCCGTGATCGCTTGGTGATGAAATTTTTGATGGCCTGGGCCTCATCCAGGATGATGGTTTCCCAATTTCGGGTGGCAAGGAGTGCTGATTCCTGCTGGAGAAGGCCGTAGCTGCAGATGAGCAGATCAAAAGGGCCAAGATCCGCCAGCATTTTTTTCCGCTGGCGGCCGCCGAAGGGCACCACCCTGAAAGTGGGAGCAAAGCGGTTGGCCTCCTCATGCCAATTGGGGCAGACCGAGGTCGGGGCCACAACCAGGGTCGGACCTCGGCTGGCGCGGTCAAGGGCCAGCGCCAGAGCCTGGATGGTCTTGCCGAGGCCCATGTCGTCCGCCAGACAGGCTCCCACTCCCCAATTGGCCAGACGGGAAAGCCAGTTGAAACCGCTCAGCTGATAATCCCGAAGCACCGCCTTAAAGGTGGACGGTATCTTTGGCTCGAATTCCTGGGCTTGTTTGAGGCGTTTTTGTTGCTCCTGCCACCGCTTGTCCGTGCGCAGGGATCCAACCCCACTGGTAAAGTCCTCCAGGGCCAGTGCCGCCAAGGGGTGGAGGCGGACCGAGTTTTTTTTGAGTTCGGCAAAGGCGGCGATCTCGTCCAGCCTTTTGCGCAGCTCCCGGGACAGTGCGAGGAAATGGCCATGCCCCAGGGGAATGAAGCGGCTGGTGTTTGTCTGGGCAAGTTCGAGAAGGGTGCGCATATCGAGAACCAGAGACTCATTGAGTTTCAAGGTCCCGGTCATTTCAAACCAGTTGTTGCGCTCCTTGACCGAAAGCATGAACTGGTTGAGCTCAGCGGGCGGGCTTACCGTGAGACGCTCCCCCTCGGGCCATTCAATGATGACATCCTCCGGCAGGCTTTGCAGTTCAAGGAGGAGTTGCAAACACTCCTCCGGGTCCTGCAGCAGCCATTCCCGCTCAAGCTCCGAGCCTTTGGCCAGCATGGGGCAAGATTCCTCGACAAAGCGGGCGTTTTTTTCCTCAAGCTCCAGGTCGCGTTTTGTCTGGGCGCGTTTGCCGCCGCTTTGGGCGATGATGGTTTTTGGGCCTTCGCCGGGCCTCTGGTATGGACCGTCAGGCTGGAGGGGCTTGACAAGCATGGCCAGCCTGAATCCTGCCCCGTAAGGCAAAAGCTGCATGTGGATGCGGGAGTCCGGCTGGGTTTCGGCAATGCCTACGGATTTGCCGTCGATGGTCGAGTGAACGGTCATGAACGAGGAGATGTTGCCCAGAGTGGCAAAAAGTTCGTCCTTGCCGCCAAGGGGGACACTCAGGCCATTGGCGCCGATAATCTGGGCGATCCGGCGATGATCTTCGGTGATCGGGTAAATTCTGAAACGGGCCGGGGTTTCCCGATACACTATTGCTTCATTGCCGTCGGGCCATGGAGAGAACTGGATCAACAGCGAATCGCCTTGTTGATCAACCCGCAACTCCGGTTCGCCCTGCAGGATTTCAACCGGGGTTTTGGGCGAGTCGGCAAGAAAAACATAAGGGTGGCCGATCAGGGCGAGAAGGGCCCGGGGTATGGAGAATCGGAAAAACACGCCTCGGCTGTCCTTTTTTTCCACAATGGTTTCGCAGGCCAGAAGGTCCTGAGGGCTCAAAAAAGAGGGCTTGTCCTTGCGGAACAATTTTCGCAGCGCCACGGACCTGCCTTTGGTCCACAGGCCACGGGCGGTGAGATTCTGGACCTTTGGCGTCAGGGAGATGATGTCGTCCTGTTTCCGGTAGTCAATCATCCAGGCCAGCCGTGAGGTTGTTTCCGGCTTGGGCGTCAGAGCAGGGGCAGAGCTGAAGCTGAGGGCGCGCAGGGCACGTTGCCATTGTTCTTCCGGGGTAATTGCGGAGACAAGGGAACAGGTTTCTTTCAGTTCGGGCGCGCTGATCTGATGGGACGATATTTCGCCGGCCAGGCTCAGCAGGGATCCGTATTCACGGGCAAGCCATAAATAGCCGTGTGCTGCTGCTTTTTTATGAAACGCCTTCAGGTGCGGCAGGCAAACCGGGCTTGGTTTTCCTTCGATCCAGTAGGTCACGAGAGCCAGGAAAAGAGCGGTGATGCTGTGGGGGCTGGGCAGGAGGCTGACCGCCGCGAGACGGTCGCGGGCCAGATCAAGTCGGTTTTCCTTTGCTTCCAGCAAGGCGATGAGCAGGGTGTAGGCGGGTAAAAAGAGGCTGTGCGGTTGAATATCTTCGATGTCGAGGATAATTTCCCGGATATGCTGGTGGGTGGTATAGTCCCCGTTTTTAAGGAGAGCCATCAGGTAAAACAGCCCTTCGACTCCGGTAAAATAAGCTCTTTCGTTTTGATTTGCCTTTCTTATTTTGGCGAGGTCTTCTTCGTAGTAATGAATGGCCGAGGCTGTTTCTCCGACAAGAAACATCTGCCAGCCCTTAACTCCAAGCGGCGTCTGCTGGTGTTTGCCGGCAAGCCAGGTGGCTGCAGTTTTTGTTTCTCCTCGAATGAGCATATGGGACAAGAGCAGATAGGAAAAAGGCTCGCGGTTTTTCGCTGGCACCCTTTTGAGGAAATTCTTGTCCTGCAGGTATGCAACTGGCGCGGTGATCTCCGTCAAATGGAGCAGGCTTTCCAGAAATAGCTGGTGCAGGGCATACAGTTGGACATGCAGCGGCAATCCGGAAAACCAGGGCGGGTCGAAAGGGTTGCCGCAGAGAATGACCAGGGGATTTTCCGGGAAACGGTGGGGAAACTCTTCTTGCAGTTCGAGAAGGCGGAGGAGGGTGTGATTGTATTCTGTTTCGTCTCCGGCCAGCAGGGCCAGGCGAAGATCGCGCAGGGAACGGAGCCACAGGCTGTCCGGCTCGGGATTTTCTTCAGGCGGGATGACTGGCCATGCTTTCCTGATGGCGCCGCTCAGTGCAGAAAAATAGGGCTGCCTCCCTGCGTCGTGCGTCACGATTTCGAGGATTTCTTCGGAGCAGGCGCAGCCGTTTTTTAAAAGATTCTTCTCGGTAAGGTCTGCGAGCCCGGCCAGGAGTTTTTTTTCAGTGTTTGCGGGCCAGGTCCGGTTGCCTGCCGGGGGGAACAGGCCGGACACCAGGGCTGCTTCCCGGATCGATTCTCCAGCCAGGGCGCAGGCCTGTAAGGCGAAGCGGGACTGGGGAGACAGGGACTGGTATGCAGCCCACAATCGGTCGGGTTTCATGTGCAGGGTGTTCTTTGGCAAAACGGTGATCCTAGGTCCGGATGAAATTGTTGAGCTTGGCGACAAGAGCGTCCTCGGGTAAAGCGCCGATAATCTGATCGACAACCTGACCGTTTCTAAAGAAAATAAGGGTTGGTACGCCCCGGATACCATATTTCCCTGCGCTGAGCTGGTTTGTGCTGGTGTCAATCTTGGCGATGATCGCCCGACCGAAAAATTGGTGCGCCATTTTGTCTATGATCGGACCCAGCGTCCGGCAGGGTCCGCAACTAGGCGAATAGAAATCGAGCATCAGCGGCAGGTCGGCTTCGCGGATTACCTGCGAAACGTCCTGGTCGGTGAGTACAACCGGCACGGCGTAACCGGCCATGGACAGGGAGATTCCGCATTTACCGCAGCGCGGTTTACGGTGCTGCTTGATGGCGGCCATTTTATTTTTGGTCTTGCAGCTTGGACATGCAACGATCAGGGTATTCATGGTATTATGGTGATCACCGGAAATAATGGATAATAAGGTCGCTTCGCATGAAAGTTCATTTTTTGGGGGTTGGGGAAGCCTGCGACCCGGAGCGTTTCAATACTTCGCTTCTGGTTCGGAGCAAAAATCATTATATCCTACTTGATTGTGGATTTACCACCCCCCATCGATATTTTGCTGATTGTTCCGATCCGGAGCAGCTTGAAGCCCTGTGGATTTCGCACTTTCACGGCGATCATTTTTTCGGGGTTCCTTTGCTGCTCCTTCGGTTTTGGGAGATGGGACGAACACGGCCCCTGCTGATTGTCGGGCCGTTCGGCGTGCAGGAGAAAGTTGAAATGGCCCTTGACTTGGCGTATCCTGCTTTTGGAAAGAAGTTGCGGTACGCTCTTGAATATCTTTCTGTTGTCCCAGGAGATTTTTTTGAAGCAGCGGGTTTTTTGGGGCAAGCCGCCCCAATGGACCACTCCCAGCCCTGTCTTGCCGTACGGCTGACGAGCGGGGGAATGTCAATGATGTACAGCGGTGATGGGCGACCCACCGAAGCGTCGGCTGATTTGGCGCGCGGGTGCGATCTGCTGGTTCATGAGGCATACAGCGTGTCCGGGCAGATTCCAGGGCATGGGAGCGTTGCCGGTTGTTTTGCGCTTGCCCGGCAGGCTGGCTGTGCAAAACTGGCGCTGGTGCATGTCAACCGTCTTGAACGCGAACAGGCAAAGGGCGAGATCCGCAAGCTGTGTCCGTCGGCGGCCGTGCCGGAGGTGTTCCTTCCGGATGTCGGAGAGGCGTTGGTTTTCTAGTGTCGATTTGATCACACATAGGAGCATGTAAATGGAGCAGGAGACTGCAGGAGAAAAATGTGTCCGCCCTCAGGAAATTGCTGCCTGGCTGGTGATCGTGGTGCTTGTCACGCTTATCGTGAAAACGCTTTCCTTTATTTTTATTCCCTTGAGCATCGCTGTTCTCATTTTCTTTGCAGTGGGTATTCCCATGGAGTTTCTCAAGCGGTTCGGTGTGCCTCCCTGGCTTCGTATCCTGCTGGTCGTTTCTTTTATGCTTGATGGGTTGTACTGGATCGGCGGGCTGCTGCAGGCGAATATCATGGAGTTTATCGGCCAGCTCCCTGTTTTTAAACAGAAGCTCTCCGAGTATGCCGCCATTGAGCTTCAATCCTTCGGTGTAACGGTGGATCAGGGAAAGGAAATCCTTGATGCTCTTGTCGGCAGTGTGGATGGAAAGAAGATGGAGCCGCTGGGCTCATTTCTCCATGCCGCGGGGGGATCCTTTTTTCGCTTTGTGGGCAATTTCGTCTGGGTGGTGTTGTTTCTGATTTTCATGCTGGCCGAGCGGGACGGAATGGAAAACCGGTTGAAAAGGTCCTTTGGCGAGCATCGTGCCAGCAGGATAATCCGGGTAGGAGGGAGGATCAGCCAGTCGATCGAAGAGTATCTCGGTCTGAAAACCTTGATCAGCCTTCTTGCCGGGGTGCTCACCACCGTGGCTCTTCTGCTTTTCGGCGTTCAGTTCGCGCTGTTGTGGGGTGTTCTTGCTTTCCTGCTGAATTTTATTCCCAATATCGGGGCGCTTATCGCTACCGTGCCGCCGATTATTATGGCCTTGTTTCAGTCCGGATCGCCGGGCTTCGCTCTGATGGCGGGCAGCGCCCTCGTCGTCATTCATCTGGTGGTGGGAAATTATCTGGAACCAAAAATCATGGGACGCGGTCTTAATATCAGTCCGCTGGTGGTTCTGTTCGCACTTATTTTCTGGGGCTGGATGTGGGGCGGCGTCGGCATGCTGCTGGCGGTGCCCATCACCGCAGCGGTCAATATCGCACTGGAAGAATATAACCCGGCGATGCCCCTGGTGAAAATGACCAGCGCGGAATAGTGGCGTCTTTTTATGAAATGATTATTGTGTGCGTATCTGTGTTGCAACTTCAAATATTCAGTATGAGGAGAAATTATGTACGGCAGTGACAACGGCAGAACAATGGTTATCGATCAGTCCCGCTCCCAGGCGGCAACTCTTTTCCTGGCCAAGGTGTTCAACTGGATGGCCATAGGGCTCGGTCTTACCGGACTTGTCGCCTTGCTGGTTTCAAGCACTCCTGCCTTGCAGCAGGCGATTTTCGGCAACAAGATAGTGTTTTACGGCCTGATTTTCGGCGAGCTCGGTATGGTGATCTATCTGTCCGCCCGGATAGAACAGATGTCCGCCCGCATGGCGACCAATCTTTTTCTCGGGTACTCCATTTTAAACGGGGCGACCATTTCCGCCATTCTTCTGCTCTATACAGGAACCTCGGTCGCCACCACCTTTTTTGTCGCAGGCGGCATGTTCGTTACCATGGCAGTCTACGGCACGGTGACTAAAAAGGATCTTACCAGCATGGGGTCCTTTATGTTCATGGGTCTGGTGGGCATGATCATCGCCTCGGTGGTGAATATCTTCCTGGGAAGCTCCATGCTGTCCTGGGTTGTGTCGGCCATAGGCGTGATTGTTTTCACCGGATTGACCGCCTACGACGTGCAGAAGATCACCCGGATCGGCTCCGGCGGCATCATGGAGAACGGTCAGGCTGCGATTCAGAAAGGTGCGATCATGGGTGCTTTGGCCCTGTATCTCGACTTTGTCAATCTGTTCCTCATGCTGCTCCGGTTTCTGGGGGACCGCCGTTAAGTATTCTTTGCTGTGAATAGGAAAAAGCGATTGCCCGAGACGGCAATCGCTTTTTTTTTCGATTTGAATATTTACCTGTTTCTGCATTACGATCATAGCTTGTTGACTTGAGGCCGAGGTTTGCATGCGATAACAGAGAAGATCGTATTTTGATCGAAAGGAGGGAACTCATGGGAAGGATGAAAAGATCAGGCTCGCGCGGGGTGAAAATCGCTGCCGTGCTGGTGTGCGTGGCAATATTGGCTGGAACTGTTGGTTGTGCGAGTCAGGCCGGGGACAGCCCCAAGAAAACAGGAGGCGGTTGTCTCAGCTTTTTGCAGATGTTTTCATAGCCCTGGTCCAGGGGCCGGCTGAATAAGCAATCCGGCCGGTTATTCCCGTGCCGGATTGTTATGGCAACCGGAATGTGTGCTATTTCGCGGCGGCTGGTTTGGTATTCGTCGCACCGTATCGTGCAAGGTATTTGTCCCGGAGCAGGATGAGCCGGGCCAGATAGGTGTCCCGTTCGGCAAGGCTGGTGGTGGATTTCATCTCCTCCAGCAGGGAATCAACCGAAGGTCTGATGTCGATGCCGTAACGGTTCATGGATGCGTCATTTGCGCGATCAAGCACAAGAATCGAATAATATTTGCCCAGCAGCCGCACCCGTGTTTCCCTGCGGAACAGATAGGATTGCCCTCCGAGGGTGTTCAGGAAAAAACCCGCATATTCATAAAGACCCTTGAGGGGGAGGCGGACCGAGGTTTTCGTCATCTCGCATTTCGGGGCAAGTTCCGACCAGCGATAGAACAGGGCCATGGTGGATTCAATCGAATCTCCTTCCTGCGCGAGAATTTCCTTGATGAGCGCGACATCGTTTTTGCCAAGCGTGCGGTACAGGTGGGCCGCGTTGTTGAGAATGGAGGTGAGGCTTTCCTTTTCCCTGGCGACAACGGGCGGCTTTGCCAAAAGTTTGTCTGTCAGTCGCGTGAAATGCTTCTGGCTGCCGCCTTTAAGCTCTCGTGCATTGATATAATCCTTGCCGTCCAAACCGCTGAAAAACGCGCTGATTTCCTCTGCCGTCTGTTCGCAGGCGGTTGCCGTGGTGACCAGGGCTTCAGTTGGAGACTGCCCGGGGTCTGAAGGCGTGTTCTCGGGTGTCCGGCTGTCCGCGTCGGCAGGGGTGTCCGGTGTTGTGGGTGGAAAATCCGCGAATTGTCCCGATGGTTCCGGGGCAGGAGTCTGGCCCTGATCTTTTGAAAAATACCGGAGAGCGAAAAGGCCGAGGACAATAAGCAGGATGAGGCCGATGATGACCGTAGAGCGGGACTTTTTTCTGTCGGCAGGCTTGTTCGGTTGGCTCATGTGTCTTGTTTCCATGATGGGTTGTGGGGAGAGAAGTACCTGATGACAACTCTATCGCGGCTTGGCCGTGAGGTCAAATGAAAACAGGCGCGCGTCAACCGGCCGCTTCTGCCTGAAAAACTCTGATTTTCCAACAGTTCAGGAGGTAAGCCCCCGATAGATCTCGGGAATGCGGTTGGGAAGTTTTCCGACCTCGTCAATGCAGATATAGTTCACCTCTCCGTACATGTGCGGAAGGTAGGCATGCGCCTGCTTGTCGATGGTGATGCAGAATGGATGCACCCCCAATGCCTTGGCTTCAATCAAGGCGTGGCGGGTATCTTCAATGGCGTAATCCCCCTTGTAGTCGTCATAATCTTCAGGTTTGCCATCGGAAAGCGTGATGAGCAATCTGATTTTTGAATCGTTTTTGGCAAGGAGTGCGGTCAGGTGTCTGATGGGCGGACCCATTCGCGTGTATTCCTGGGGGGCGATGGCGGCAATCCGGCCTTTCACCTCATCGCTGTAAGTCTCGTCAAGTCCCTTGATAAGGAACAGCTCGGAGCGCGAACGACGCATCCCGGAAAAACCGTAGATGCCGTAAGTGTCGCCCAAAATTTCAAGGGATTCGCACATGAGAAGCAGCGATTCCTTGATCGCCGTGTTTACCCAGCCTTCGGTGGAGGAGGACATGTCGACGAGAAAGAGGGCGGTGATGTCGCGGCTGTCCCTTGCCAGACGGATAAAAAGATCTTCAGAGGGGGAAAGGCCGGCCTTGATGTCGGCAAGCGTTTCGATGAGTGCGTCAAGGTCGATTTCGTCGCCGTCTTTTTGACGCCGGACAAAGCGTTCCTGGTTGCGCATCATTTCGAACTGCCGCTTGAGCCGGGTCAGATGGCCTTTGTATTTTGTCAGGGTGTTGGTGACAAAAGCACCAGTGACCGGGATAATTTTTTTGGTGGTAAGCGAGCACCAGCTTTTACGAAAGCCGGAGCGTCGATAATCCCATTCGTCATAGATGTAGAGGCCTGTTCCGCCGAGGGATTCACCTTCTTGAGAGGGTGGAGCATTGCCTTGCGCCAGCGCCGAACCTGCAGCCTCTCTGGCGCTTGAGATGTACTGGCTCGGAATTTTTCCGAAATCATCGACGATTTCCCTGGCAAGTTTTTTGACTTCATCCGGCAAGACGATACGGGTGTCGTCGATGGTGATGAATTCGATTGTTTTTTCTTGCTGGCTTTCGGCGTCTTTTGAGGGCTGTCCGGTTTTTTCAGGCGGAATGATAAGTCCGGTCTGGGTGTCAGGGCCGGAAAAACTCAGGGATGGCGGAGGAGGCACTGTATCATCACACGGAACATCCTGGACGGATTGTGCCTTGATTATGGCGGCGAGCGCCGTGATAAACTGTTCCTTGGCCTCCGATATTTTTTTGCGTTTTACCGCCATAACTTCCGCCGGACGGAGCACTCCCTGGAAGATTATGGGCGGGCAGGAGTCTTCGGCCTGATCCGGGAGCCGGTCATAGGCTTCGGCCACAAAAATCGCGGAATCGCAGCTTGACTTGTCATGCTGAAAGAGCGAATTGAACCGGCTTGCGATGGGCGTGGCGGTGGGCGGGCAATCGCGGGTGTCCTGCAAGGCGTGGCTGAATATGCTTCTCTGCAGATGTGCGGTGGTGCATCGTGCGTTTGGGGGGATAATCCGGGCAAGTGCCTGGAATATCGGGACGCATTCCCGCATGAGGCCTGGAAGTGTTTTGTGGAGAAAGGAGGTTGCCCGCGCCGTTTCGCCAAGGTGGAAAAGATGAGCCGCCGCGGAGGGATTCGGAAACAGGCTGAAAAAATCGCTGAGGCACGAAAATTCTGGAGGTGCGGCAGTTTGGTATTTTTTGGAGGTCGCGATAATCGCCGGAGAGTTTTCGGTGAAGGGGAGCGAAAAGGTCCCTATGGCGGCAAAGGCCCACTGGAAGGAGACAATGAGTTTGTAGAGCAGGAAATTGTCCGCCCGTTGCGGCAAGATGGCGATCCTGGAGGGAAGATATATCGCCGCCGTATCAGTGTATATTTCCGGGCCTGCGATCAGCTCCAGGGGGTATCCCGCAAGTCCGGTCGCATAGGGCTGCAACCTGCCGCTCACCTCCGCAAGGCTGATCCCTGTTTCGCCGCGCATCGAGCAGAGAAATGTTTCATCGACCCGTTCCAGGAGTTGCCGTGCCAGGTGCAGCCCTCCGGATTCGTACGCCTCAAGAATTGCCTTGACCCAATCACTGAACTGGGAGTGATGCAGGCAGGTCAGCCCGTTTGCGACCGAGTGGAGAAAATTATTGCACAGGGCATGGCTCACCGGCCAGATGGCCGTGATCTGGCGAAAAACTTCATCCAGCGCGGAATCGGGCAACCCGTGCAGGGGCTCGATTATCTCTTCGACCTCCCAGTCGTTGAGAATGTCCGGCAATACAGCCTGGACAAATCTGGCTTTCAGTTCGTCTGTGTTCAGAAAACTCACCTGTGCCTAGAAGAGGGAATTGGTCATTTCATCGAGAGCCGCAAGCATTTCATGATCATCGGTCAGGGTTTCCGTGATCGTGGCCTTGCACGCAGTCCGCGGGGTGATTCCGCTTTTGATGAGTTTGCCGGCATGGATCAGAAGCCGGGTGCTTGCGCCTTCCTGTAGCCCCGAGTCTTTCAGGTTTCTCGTCATGGCCGCGAGCCGGACAAGTTTTTCCGCAATCGATTGCTCAATGCCGGATTCTTCCCGGACAATGCTGGTCTCGAGATCGGCCGGAGGATAATTGAATTCAAAGGAAACGAAACGTTGGCGAGTGGATTGCTTGAGATCTTTAAGCACACTCTGGTAGCCGGGATTATACGATATTGCCAGCATGAATTCCGCCGGGGCGGTGAGCGTTTCCCCTAGTTTTTCAATGGGCAGCTCCCTGCGGTCATCGGCGAGGGGATGAATGACCACGGTCGTGTCCTTTCTGGCTTCAACGATTTCGTCAAGATAGCAGATGGCGCCGGCACGGACTGCCTTGGTGAGAGGGCCATCCATCCAGACCGCTTCTCCGCCCTTGATGAGAAAGCGACCGACAAGGTCACTGGTGGAAAGATCGTCATGGCAGGACACGGTGATGAGGGGGCGCGCGAGTTCCCATGCCAGTCTTTGCATGAACCGGGTTTTGCCGCAGCCGGTCGGCCCCTTGAGCAGGATGGGGAGCCGGTTGTGGAATGCCGTCCTGGCGATAAGCAGTTCATTCGTCTGTTCCAGATAAAATGGTTTTTCCGCAACAAGATACTCTTGATCGATGAAGTTTTTCATGTGGTTGGTTCTCCTTGTCTGTGTGAAAAAGTAAGAACGGTTCGGGACGGGGGCAAATGAAAATGTGGTGTCTGGACGAAATAACTTGCCGGGGGCATACGGTGAGGGTAAGGAAGTGAAAATAGAGAAAGTATGATGTATGGGGTAATGTGCAACATGCTTGGCTCTCTCGATTTGAAAAAGGGCAAAGCACGGACAGGCAAGGAAGAAAAGGGGGGATCGTGGTGGAAAAACGGAAATGGTATGAAAAATACCTGCCATTTGTGGCCAGAAGTCCGGAAATGCAACTGCGCTGGCTTGAATCCGCATTTCGGAAAGGCACCCTGGCTCCCCATGAAATCACGCCGTACATCAAACTGTTCATGACGCCTGACGGTGAAGGCGATCTGGCGCGTGTTCGCGGGTTATTGCATTCGTTGAGCGGGGACATCATCGAGAAAATGTTGGGTGCCGCTGATATCTATGATGTTCCGGATCTGTTCAGGTGTGTGGCCGTCCCCACGGTGTCGCAGGCGATTATTGCCATCACCAAGGCGCCGCCTCCCTACGAGAAAACCCCACAACTGGTGATCGACAAGGTTTTTCAGGCGGTTTACGACTGTTCGGAAGAGCTGTTGGGTGAGGCGGCCGGAAGGGTGACTGAGAGCGCTGGGAAGCCTGCCCATTTTCAGGCGGCCTACGAAAGATTCAAAGAGATCAAGGAAGACGAAAAGTTGTTGAGCGCTTTGTATCCCAAGGCGATATTGTGATTATTTCGTGTGTGGTGTTTTTTGGGTTTTAATATTCGTAACAAAAAAAGGCCCTTCCGGTACCGGAAGGGCCTTTTTAATTCTTCAACGATCAGAATTATTTTTTCTTGCCTTTTGCGGCGGCGCGTTTAGATGCCTTCAAGGGGTTGACCTTGATCGTGGACACACTGATTTCCCGTTTTGCGTGGGTTGCAAAGTTGCAGAGTCCCAGGCGCCATTTGGATTCGGGCATGGTGTAGGTGGAGCAATACTTGGCGGTATCCACTTCAACCGTGCGCTCACATCCTTCACATTTGTCAATGATCGGCTGGAATTTGCCGGTGGTGTATTTGCTGGTCATATCCTTGGGGGCCGCTTTTGCCATTGTCATCCTCCGTATGTTACCCATGCCGGAATTCGTATTAATTCCAAGCCCGGGTGCCGATTGTTATTGTAGTCAGGAAGCCGCTGCAACACGGCAAAACAAGTCAATAAAGAATCTGCTTATTTAAATTATCCCGCTTGCGGTGTCAATAAAAAAAGAAGAACGGTGTGCGGCCGAAAGGGGTTGTCTCGTGATGGGGAAAATAGAGGCGTCGATTAAATTCCGGGCATAAATAATCGCTATCTATCTATTGTTTTTGAGAAAATCTTAAGATATAAGATAGAAATGCCGGTTTAATTTCAGCAAGTGAGGATTAGGGCAATGCCGTTTTATATCTGGAAGGGTGTCAACTCCTATGGGGAGAAACGTAAGGGCAAGATTGAGATGCCCAGCGAGGCAATGGCCCAAGCGCATCTGAAAAAGATGCGGATAACGGTGTCCTTGCTGAAAGAGGCTCCAAAGGATCTGTTCGAAAATGTTGAATTTCTAAAGCCCAAAGTTACCGGAAAAGATGTAGTTATCTTTACCCGTCAGTTGTCCACCATGATCGATGCAGGCCTGCCGCTGGTCCAGAGCCTGGAGATCCTGGGGGAGCAGATGGAAAATCCGTCTTTCAAGAAAGTCCTGCGCACGATCAGGGCGGATGTTGAAACCGGCACCACTTTCGCCGATGCCATGAAAAAGCACCCCTCCTGCTTTGATACCCTGTATTGCAATATGGTGGAGGCTGGCGAGGTTGGCGGTATTCTGGATACCATTTTGAACCGGCTGGCCACCTTCATGGAAAAAAATATGGCGCTCAAGAAGAAGGTGAAAGGCGCCATGACCTATCCGATTATCTGTATCTGCATCTCCTTTGTGGTCATGGCGGTGATGCTTGTCTTCGTGGTGCCGGTGTTTGAGAAGATGTTCGCGGATTTTGGCGGCGCTCTGCCCGGTCCGACCCAGTTTGTTGTCGATATGAGCGCGTTTGCTCAGGGGAATTTCCATCTGATCATCGGGGCGATCTTTGCCGCGGTTTTTGTGGTGAAAAAGATATACAAGACGGAAAAGGGGCGTATCGAGATAGACAGAATGTTGCTGAATTTCCCTGTTATCGGCACGTTGCTGCGTCGCGTGGCCGTTGCCAAGTTCACCCGTACCCTCGGCACCATGCTGCAAAGCGGCGTGCCGATTCTGGAATCCCTTAATGTTGTGGCAAGAACAGCAGGAAACAAAATTATTGAGATGGCGGTGTTCCGGGTGACCGACAGCATCAGCGAAGGCCGGGCTATTGCCGAGCCTTTGGAAGAGACGGGGGTGTTTCCCGGGATGGTGGTGCAGATGATCAATGTCGGTGAAGCCACCGGAGCCTTGGATGTCATGCTGACCAAGATTGCCGATTTTTATGATGAGGAGGTCGATCAGGCCGTTGAAAATCTGACCGCATCGATTGAGCCGTTGATGATGGTCTTTTTGGGCGGGATGATCGGTGGGCTGGTCATTGCCATGTACCTGCCGATTTTCAGTATGGCTGGAGCCGTAGGCGGTTGATTTTCAGGGGATACCCTGTATTGTTTTTTAATCTGATTCGGAGGAAAAAATGGGAGAGATTATCGGTGTGTTGGGGCGAGAGGTTCTGGATTCACGGGGCAACCCCACCGTTGAAGTTGAAGTGTTCCTCGATTCCGGGGTGGTCGGTCGGGCTCTGGTGCCATCCGGCGCTTCCACCGGCACCCGCGAAGCGTTGGAGCTTCGAGACACCAAGAAAAAACGGTATCTCGGCAAAGGAGTGCTTGCGGCGGTGGCCAATGTGAACGAAAAAATCGGCCCGGGCATCATCGGGCTTGATTCCACCCAACAGGTTATTGTCGATCAGGCCATGCTTCTGCTGGATGGCACCGAATACAAGAAAAATTTGGGCGCAAACGCCATTCTCGGGGTTTCCATGGCAGTGGCCAAGGCCTCCGCCGAGGAAGTCGGGTTGCCGCTTTATTCCTATCTGGGCGGGGTAAACGGCAAGGTCCTGCCGGTGCCGATGATGAATGTTTTAAACGGCGGCGCCCATGCCGACAATAATGTGGACATTCAGGAATTCATGGTCATGCCTGTGGGTGCCGATTCGTTTGCCGAGGGGTTGCGCATGGGGGTTGAAACCTTTCACAGCCTCAAAGCCGTGCTGAAAAAAGCCGGGCTCCAGACCGCTGTCGGCGATGAGGGCGGGTTTGCCCCCAATCTTCGCTCCAACGAGGAGGCCATGGAGTTTTTGCTGGAGGCGATTGTCAAGGCCGGTTACAAGCCGGGCAAGGATATGTGCATCGCCCTTGATGTGGCGGCAAGCGAGCTGTATGACCCGAAGAAGAAATGTTATGTCCTTGCCGCGGAAAAGAAAGCCAACAAGTCGGTTGACGAACTGATTGCATTTTACGAAGGCTGGGTGAAAAAGTATCCGCTGGTCTCCATCGAAGACGGACTGGCCGAGGCCGACTGGGCCGGCTGGAAAAAACTCACCAAAAAACTGGCGGGCAAGGTGCAGCTGGTCGGGGACGATATCTTTGTCACCAACACCAAAATTCTCGCCAAGGGCATTAAGGAAGATGTGGCCAACTCCATCCTGATCAAGCTCAATCAGATCGGCACGGTGACGGAAACCATTGATGCCGTGGAAATGGCGCACCGTTCCGGGTACACCTCGATTATTTCCCACCGGTCAGGCGAAACGGAGGATACGACCATTGCTGATCTCAGCGTGGCCCTGAATACCGGCCAGATCAAAACAGGCGCTCCTTCCCGGACCGATCGGGTGGCAAAGTACAATCAGCTGCTGCGCATAGAGGATGAACTTGGGGCTGCGGGCCGATATGCCGGCAAAACCGCCTTGAAATATATTTCTTGACAATTATCAGTTAGTTGAACATGTTATGATTCAATAAAGGAGGGTGCCTCATGACCCTGACAAAAGCGGATCTTGTCCAAAAGGTGTACCAAAACCACAATTTCACCAAGGCCCAGGCGGCCGAGGCTGTTGAGGCTTTTTTGCGCATTGCAAAAAAATGCCTGAATACCGGTGAGGATCTTTTGATAAGTGGTTTTGGCAAGTTCAATGTGAAAAAGAAAAATGCCCGCCGGGGAAGAAACCCCCAGACAGGCGATGAACTGATCCTTGACGCAAGGAAGGTTGTGACCTTCAAACCGTCCGGCCTCCTTCGTTCCAGGATTAATGGTGAATAACGGCCTTGTGTCACGCTGTGCATTTCCGATGTTGACACGGTAGGTGCCGTTGCGAATTGAGCATCATCGTTAGGTTTTTCTGACAACGGCTTATCAAGACGGGCTGTGTTTCCCTTGGCAGCAAGGAGGCAGCCCGTTTTTTTTTACTTTTTTGTCCCGGAGATGTTGCGAGGTCTCCGGCCGGACGAGAGAGGGCGAAGATATGGCATGTGAAAAAAAACGGCTTGCGGAACTGGCTGCCCTGGTTCAGGGTGAGCTGGTCGGTGACCCAGAGGTTCTTATTGGCGGTGTTGCTGATTTTGACAACGCCGGTAGTGGCGATATCACCTTTGTCGCCGACTTGAAACGCGGGGCTCGGCTTGGTGAATGCAAGGCCTCGGCGATCATTGTTCCCGCCTCGGTTGCCGAGATAAGCAGTCCGGCGATTCGGGTGAAAAATCCCTATCTGGCTGTAGCCCTTATTCATTCGTTGTTTGTTGAAGAACCTTTTGTTGCCACCGGAATTGATGCCCGTGCGGTTATCGGCGTGGATTGCCATATCCCCGCCGAGGTTTCCATCAGCCCATTGGCGTATGTCGGCAATCGGGTTCGGCTCGGGCAGCGGGTAACGTTGCATCCGGGGGTGGTGGTATACGACGATGCCGTTATTGGCGACGATGTGATGCTGTACGGCAATGTAACGATTGGCCGCGGCTGCCATCTCGGCAGTCGGGTTATTGTCCACAGCGGCGCTGTGATCGGCAGTGACGGCTTTGGCTATGCCACAGACGGGAGCGGCCGACATTTCAAGCGGCCGCAGGTGGGCATGGTCCGGATTGACGACGATGTGGAGATCGGTGCCAATACCTGTATTGACCGGGCCACCTTCGGCACGACCTGGATCAAACGGGGGACAAAGATTGATAACCTCGTCCAGCTTGGTCACAATGTGGTCATCGGTGAGGACGCGCTTATTGTCGCTCAGGTGGGCATGGCAGGCAGTGTTACCACTGGAAACAATGTGGTTCTCGGCGGCCAGGTCGGACTCGGCGGGCATATCCATCTCGGTGATCGGGCAATGATTGCAGCCAAGTCAGGGGTGCACAGCAACCTGGAGCCTGGTTCCATAGTGGCCGGCATTCCGGCGATCCCCCACAAAACCTGGCTGCGGTCCAGCGCTGCCTATGCGAAGTTGCCGGAAATGGTGCGGGAGCTTCGGGAACTGCGCCGGCAGGTTGCCGAACTGTCCCGGGCAATTGCACCGGACGGAGATGCCGGCCCGGCTCAATGAGTGCATGATGGGCTGGTTGTCGGAAAGTAGAAATGGTTTGACAGGAGTTATGGTTCAGTGACAAGCAAGGAGACGTGGCATGAATTCTGACCTGCAACAGCTTGATATTCTGGAAATTTTAAAAATTTTGCCGCACCGGTATCCCTTTCTCATGGTGGATCGTATTGTTGAGATCCATCTTGGCGAGTCCATCCGGGGGTACAAAAACGTAACCATGAATGAAAACTTTTTTCAGGGGCATTTCCCCTCGCAGCCGGTTATGCCGGGGGTATTGATCCTTGAAGGCATGGCGCAGGTCGGTGCGATCCTCGCCTATATCACCGATCCTGAGGCAGTTGCCAGCAAGCTCGTCTATTTTGCCGGCCTGGATGGCGTCAAGTTTCGGCAGAAGGTTGTTCCCGGAGATCAGCTCCACTACGAACTTTCGGTGAGCAAGCGCAAGACCAGATTCTGGAAGATGGACGGCAAGGCCTATGTCGACGGCAAGCTCGTGGCTGAAGCCGAACTCATGGCCACCTTTGCGTGAAGCTTCTTCAGCCTTTTTCAACTTCAGATAATTAAACCAAGCGAAGGTGCAATGAACATACATCCTACTGCAGTTATAGATCCAGGGGCTAAGGTTGATCCCTCAACCACGGTTGGTCCGTATGCCGTTATTGAAAAGGGAGTGGTCATCGGCCCTGATTGCGTGGTTTGTCCCCATGCCGTGGTCACAGGATTGACCACCATCGGCGCCCGGAATACTATTGGCTCCTTCACCAATATTGGCGGGCCGCCCCAGGACCTCAAATACAATAATGAGCCCACTCGGCTGGTTATCGGCGATGATAATCAGATCAGGGAGTTCGTTTCCATCCATCGCGGCACCCCGGGAGGTCATGGGGTGACAACGGTGGGCAGCGGAAATCTGTTGATGGCCTATACGCACATCGCTCATGATTGCGTGGTCGGTGATCATGTCATCATGGCCAACGCCGCGACCTTGGGCGGCCATGTTGAGGTCGCTGACCGGGTGATCATCGGCGGGCTCACCGCTGTGCATCAGTTCGTCCGAATCGGCGAATATGCTTATATCGGCGGCATGTCTGGGCTCAGCAAGGATGTGCCGCCCTATGTGATCATGGCCGGCATTCGCAACCAGATGCGGGTAACCGGTATCAACCGCATTGGCCTGCGGCGCTCCGGCTTTGCCGCGGCCGACATCAAGAAACTGGGGCAGGCATACAGGATTATTTTTCGCAGTCCCGAATTATTGTTACAGGACGCGCTTGCCAAGGCATTGGAGGAGTTCCCCGATTGTGAGCCGGTCACCAATCTGGTGAATTTCTTTAACACCTCGAAACGCAGTGTTGTGCGCATGGCCGGTGATGACGAAGAATAGCATCGGGATTATTGCCGGCGGCGGTCAGTTCCCGAAGCTCTTTGCCGAGGCTGCCAAGAAAGCGGGGCGGGAGGTGGTGATCGTTGCCCACCAGGGGGAGTCCTGGCCTGAGCTCGAAAATGTCGCCGACCGGTTCTGCTGGGTAAAACTGGGGCAGCTTGGCCGGATAATAAGTTTTTTTCGGGAGCACGGCGTTACCGAAACCGTTTTTTTGGGCGCCATCACCAAAACCAGAATTTTCAAGGATGTCTTGCCGGACCTCAAGGGGTTGACCCTGTGGAACAAGATAGACGTCCGGCAGGACGATGCGATTTTACGGGCAGTGGCCGATGCTCTTGAAAAAGAAGGCATCCGTGTTCTGGAATCCACCCTCTATCTCAAGGATCTTCTTTTTCCCAAAGGGGTTCTTACCAGGAAAAAACTCTCCGCAGAACAGTTGGAGGATGTCCGCTTCGGCTGGCAGACCGCCAGGGCCATCGGCGCCCTTGATATCGGCCAGTGCGTTGTGGTCCGGGACCGTACCGTTCTTGCGGTGGAAGCCATAGAAGGAACGGATGCCGCCATCACCCGCGGCGGTTCCCTGGGGAAAGAGAAGGTGGTGGTCGTCAAGGTGAAAAAGCCGAAGCAGGATTTTCGTTTCGACCTGCCTGCCATCGGCGAAAAAACCATCCAGACCATGGCCGAGGTCAAGGGCGCGGTTCTGGCTGTTGAAACCGGCCAATCCCTGCTCTTTGACCGGGAGGCCGTGATCGATGCGGCGAATCGGGCCGGAATCGTCGTGGTCGGTGTGGAAGAGATGCCGGACGGAACCTTGTCGTTGTCGTAACTCTTCAGTAGATATTCTTTTTCGTTACCGATACTTTGCCCTCAGGATAACGCATCTCATGAAAGCCATGGTTCTGGCCGCAGGCTTCGGGACACGCCTGCTCCCCTATACCCTGAAACGACCCAAGCCTTTGTTCCCTGTGCTTGACACCCCGCTTCTGACACATACCCTGACGCAGCTCCGCGAAAACGGGGCCGAGGGGATTGTGGTGAATGCCCATCATCTCAGGGAGCAGATCGGCGCCATGCTCTCCGGTCACAAGGATGTGCATGTCCAGATGGAGGAGATCGAACTGGGGACAGGCGGGGGATTACGCCTTGCGCGCAGGCATTTTGGCGAGGATCCATTTCTTGCGGTCAATGGTGATATTGTCCATGATCTTGACCTTGCTGAAGTCTATCAGTCCCATCGCGCGTCAGGCGCGGATGTGAGCATGGTGCTGCATGACTGTCCGCGTTTCAACAATGTCCGGGTGAATGGTCAGGGCAGGATTGTTGGGTTCAGCGGCCCGGCCGGGGACGGGGAGCGCCTCATGGCCTTTACCGGGGTGCAGGTGATCAACCCGGGTGTTCTTGAGCTGATCCCCGAGTCGGTTTTTTATAACATCATTGACTGCTATGCTGATTTGCTCAAAAAAGGCGGCATAATCCGGGCCTTGCCGGTTTCTGGTCATTTCTGGACAGATATGGGCACTCCGGGCGATTACTTGAAACTCCACGAGGATGTTCTGCTGAATGGGCGATTGCCCGGAGTTTTCCCTGGAGACGGTGTCACCCCTTTTTATCACGGAAAAGATGTAGTGCTTGGAGCCGGAGTTACGCAGCAGGGCTGGGTTTCCATAGGACACGGAGCGAATATCGGCAAGGGTGCCAGTCTGACGCGGGTCGTGGTCTGGGATGGGGCCATGGTTGCCCCCGGCAGCATCCTGTCCGACTGTATTATTGCGGGGGATTAAATTGTTTACCGATCAACACAGGCAAGCGTTGCGTACGCTGCTGGCCGCCGAGGGGTTTTCTTCGGAAATTCGGATGGCGGACAGGATGGCCGGGGACGGTTCGGACCGGCAATTTTACCGGGTTGCCGTCGGCGATCTTTCCCTGCTCGCGGTTTTGCCAAGCGAGACCCAGCCTCAAGGCATGGCTGAAGCGCGGGCCGCCTTCGCCATAGGACGACATTTTTTTACCCATGGAGCCGCGGTTCCCAGAATCTATGGTTTTGCCGACGATTGCGGGATGCTTCTTTGCGAGGATCTGGGCGACACCAAGCTGCATGACCTGGTCCTTGAGCGCGGTTTGCAGGCTCCCGAGGTTGATGGATATTACCGGCAGGCCCTGGCAGCCTTGGCCCATTTGCAAACCGAGACCCGCCATGGTTTTCAGCCGGACTGGTGCTGGGATACCCCCCGTTATGACCGGGGGCTTATGCTGGCCAGGGAATCCGGCTACTTCCAGAAAGCCCTGTGCGAGGATTTCCTGGGGATGAGCGATCTGCCCCGGGAGCTTGGCCGGGAATTTATCTTTCTGGCGGATCGGGCCACGCAGGAACCGGCGGATTTTATCCTGCATCGTGATTTTCAGTCGCGCAACCTCATGGTGCATGAGGGGAAGGTAAGGATTATCGATTTTCAGGGTGCCAGAATGGGGCCGTTGGGGTATGATCCCGCCTCTCTGCTGATCGATCCCTATGCCGGTTTGTCTCAGGACCGGCAGCAGGCTCTCCTTGGTTGTTATCTGGATGCGCTCGCCTCTCACATTCCCCTTGACCGGGGACGATTCGTTGAGGGATATTACTATATGGTTCTGCAGCGTAACCTGCAGATTCTTGGTGCTTTTGCTTTTCTCTCGAAAAACCGCGGGAAACATTTTTTTCGGCAGTTCCTCAAGCCGGCGGCCCGCACTCTTCTTGAACACTTGGCCGCAGCGCAGGGCAGGGATTTCCCCTCTTTGCGTGCTGTCGTGGAACAGGTGACTGATCGTTTGGAAGTCGATATCCACAATTAGCTGTACCACTTGCGGCTGTTACCCGCAATTCTGTTATAGACGCCGAAAGCCCTTTCGAAACCGCTCTTTAAATCAACACGGAAAATCATAACTCTCATGCAGACACGTTATCCCATAGTTGCCCTGGTTGGTCGGCCCAACGTCGGCAAGTCGAGCCTTTTCAACAGATTCGCCAAGAGCCGCAAGGCCATCGTTGATCCTACCCCGGGGGTGACCCGCGACCGTCATTATGAGCAGGTGACCATTGAGGAGCGGACTTTTATCCTGGTTGATACCGGAGGCATCGAGGGAGACGGTCGGGAAATGATGGCCGGCCTGATCCGCGAGCAAACCATGCAGGCCATGCGTGAAGCGGACGTGATTCTTTTCCTGCTTGACGGCAAGGAGGGGGTGCTGCCGGAAGATTATGAAGTGGCTGATTATCTGCGGCGAACCGAAAAGCCTGTTCATTTTCTGGTCAATAAGGTGGACAGCCCGGAGCTTGAGCACCGGCTGCTCCCCCAATTTTACGAGCTGGGAGTAGACAAGCTCTGGCCTGTTTCCGCCTCGCACGGGTATGGCGTCAAACCTTTTTTCGAAGCCCTGCTCGAAACCCTCCCGGTTTTTCCCCAATCCGAAGATATCCCGTCGGAGACTATCAATCTGGCCTGTCTTGGGCGGCCTAATGTGGGAAAATCGTCACTGATCAACAGGTTGGTGGGCGAAGAACGCATGGTGGTTTCGGATGTGCCCGGCACCACCAGGGACTCGGTGGACACCCTGATTACGGTGGGCAAGCAGCCGTATCTGCTCATAGACACGGCAGGGATCAGGCGCAAGGGCAAGGTGCAGGAAAAGCTGGAGAAATTCAGCGTGCTCCAGGCCCTTGGAGCTCTGGAGCGCTGCGACATAGTGCTGATCCTTATCGATGCGGGGGAGGGGATTACCGAGCAGGACACCAAGGTGCTGGGCTATGCCTTTGAACGGGGCAGGGCCTGCTTGATTCTTGTCAATAAGTGGGATCTGCTTCATGGGGACGCCAAGCGGCAGAAACAGCTGATGGAGGAGATTGCCCGAGCAACCAGTTTCGTCGAGTATGCCCCGGTTCTCAAGATTTCCGCCTTAACCGGCGCTGGGGTGAAGCAGTTGTTGCCCACGGTTGCAAAGATCTACAAGCAATATTGCGGTTCCTTTTCTACCGGCAAGATCAACCGGATCCTGCAGGATGCGCTGGAGGGGCATAACCCGCCCATGCATAAAGGCCGTCGCCTCAAGCTGTACTACGCTACCCAGATTTCCACGAAGCCGCCCACCTTCATCATCTTTGCCAATTATCCGAAAGGGGTGCATTTTTCCTATCTCCGGTATTTGCTGAATCAGTTCCGGGCCGGGCTTAAGCTGGATTCGATCCCCATCAAGATCATACTCAAGGAACGTCAACGCAAAGAATATGGCTAAAGGTTCGTCGGGCGAGAAATTCGGATTGTTGCGCTCCCACGGGAAGGGATTGGTTGCCGCCTTTACCCGTGCGGTCGAACCTACCGAATACGCCCGTTACCTTGTCCTGCGGGGAAAAGACTGGAGCATTTTTGTCTCCCGCCTGGCAGACGGTCTTGCTGATTTTTTGAAAACTCAGGCTGCCCGGGAAGATCCCGGGCCGGACAGCCCTGCTGCCACCTGTTCCATTTCTGCAGATATTCCCGCCGCGCTTGGCCGTGAAGCTGTTCAGCTTTTTCGGCAGGACGCGCTGCCGTTTGACGTTTTTTTCTCTCTTTTGAAGTATCTCCGCCGCGCCGTGCTCGGCGATCCGGCCCAATCTGCTCCGCAACAGCTTTGCTGCGCCTCATTTTTTGACTGTTTAGAAACTGCTGCCGCAAGCCAATGGTTCAGGGAGGAGGGCAGCGCCGCCCAGCGCAGGCTTCGCGAGGCGAAACATTTTATTCTCAACGAAAAAAGGCGCTATGCCGCCATTTTTCACCGCATGGCCGAGCCTGCCTGTATCGTTGACCATCAGGGATGTCTGATTGATGTCAACGCGGCATTTGCGGATTTTTTCAAGGTGCGGGGCGAGCTGTTGCTTGGCAAGCCGTGTGTCCTGTTGTTTGGGCCCCAAGCCTGCAATGCATGTTTGCAGAAAAAAAACATGGCTGAACATAGGTCTTTTGCCAATGTTGAGTTTAGTCTCACCATTGCCGGAGAGATTCGGACGGTCTTGATAAGCGGCGCTTCCCTGGGGCAGGTTCGCGGCGTTCCCGGCGGCATTCTTATCTTGCAGGATGTCACCGAGCAAAGACGGGTAGCCCGGGCCTTGCGTGAAAGCGAAGAGCAGTTCCGCAGTCTGGTGGAAAATGTGCCTGATGTCACCTGGCGGGCGGATGCAGAGGGACACCTGGTGTATGTGAGTCCTAATATCAGAAAGGTTTGCGGCTATGAGGCGGGTGACCTCGTCGGGCAGAGCAGGTTCAGCAGAATCCATCCCGATGATGTCGGAGAGGTCCGCAAGCGTTACGGTCTGGTTTTTACCAAGGGCAGGGAGTTTTCCCTCCGGTATCGTCTGCGCCATAAAAACGGGAAATGGTTGTGGATCCACGATCGGGGCAGGGCGGTCGGAGATTATGCCAACGGGGTTTTTGCCGATGTCACCAAGCTTCAGAAAATGGAAAAAGAGCTGCAGGAATATCGCGACTGGCTTGAGGATATGGTCGATGAAAGAGCGCAGGAAATTCAGTGCGTCAATTCGCGCCTGCTTCTGGAAGTTGCCGAGCGCCAGCAAGCGCAGCAGGAATTGGAGCGGCTCGCGGCAAGCCTCAGACGCTCGAACGCAGAGTTGGAACAGTTCGCCCATGTGGCCTCCCATGACATGAAGGAGCCGCTCCTGCTTATCGTCGCTTTTGCCGAGCGTTTGCTGGCGAGATGGCCGGAGAGATTCGACGGGAAAGCAGGTGAATACATCGCGCGGATTCTCAAAGCTGCCCGGCAGTTGAGGGAACTGGTGGACGATATTTTGCAGCTTTCCAAAGTGCGGAGCTGCGATCGGCCTTTTGGCGTGGTCGAGCTTGATGTTCTGCTGCGGGAGGTTATTGCTGATTTTGAAGAGAGGATCAATCAGGCCCAGGGAAAAATCGGAGTGGGCTCCCTGGTTGCTGTTGATGGAGACAGAACCCAACTGCGACAGCTTTTTCAGAATCTCATTGCCAACGCCTTGAAGTACAGGCAGATGAATGTGCCTCCAGCCGTTGAAGTGAAGGGACGCACGTTGCCTGGGAAAATATATGAAATCACGGTGCGGGATAATGGCATCGGTTTTGAGGAAAAGCATGCGGAGCGAATTTTTCAACCTTTTGTCCGCTTGCATGCGCGGCATGAATATGAAGGGACCGGAATAGGGCTGGCAACCTGTGAGAAAATAGTTGAGCGACACGGCGGGAAGATCACCGCCAAAAGCAGTCCCGGCGAAGGGTCGATCTTTATTGTTCAATTGCCTGTGTCCCAGCGAAAGAAAAAGTGAGGACAGGCGTTTTTTTGAGACACAGCCTGCTGGTTTTCCCCCATGTTTTTTTATCTGAAAAAGTACTTCCTTCCAGGCTTCTCTTTGGGTATGTTGTACCATATATTGTGGTGCCGGTTGCGGCTGGTGTGCCATATCTAGTTTTATTTCCGCAACAATCAAGCATTTACCCAAGGGGTGTCCGATGGATTTACCAATCAGTTTTGATGAAGCGCTGAAAGAATGGGAGCGTTTTGAAGAGTATCTCGTGCAGGCCAGGTACGCTATCCGCAACAATAAAACCGGCATTCCCATGGAGAAAGACATGGGCCAGGTGCTGTTGCGCATCAGCAAGCAGTTCAAACACCCCGCGGTCTCCAAGGCCCTGATTCACGGCACCATCATCACGGCGACGCCATTTCTGATGAACGGCGGAAACCCTTATACCCGCAGGGCCGGTTATTATTCCTGTTATCCCCTGGGCGACGTGCAAGATTCCACCGATGCGATCTTCGATATGGAGCGGGATCTGGTCAGTATCTTTCAGCATGCAGGCGGCGGCGGGATCGACGTGACCAATATCCGGCCCAAGGGCACCATTGTCGATAACGGTCAGGGGCTTGCCTCCGGGCCGGTTTCTTTTGCCAAGGGGTTCTCGCACCTTTCCGAGCGTATCAGCCAGGGCGGCAAGCGGCGGGGCGCCCTGATGATTCAGGCTGACTGGGATATCAAGGACGTCAAGGAATTCATTACCTTCAAAGGAGATAACCCCGGACGGTACACCGGTTGCAACATCTCCCTCAATGTGACCGACGAGAAATTCTGGAAGGATGAGGAACTCACCAATCTGGTGGCCGAATATATCTGGAAGTCCGGCGATCCCGGCCTGCTGTTTACCCAGAAGAGCATGGCCAATACCCCGGTGCTGGCCAAACATAATCCAGTGTATTCCAACCCCTGCGGCGAATACCTGTCCACCAAGGATACGGCCTGCAACCTGCTCACGGTCAATCTGTCAAAGTGCCTCGAAGAAGAGCAGGAGAAATTTTTCGATCGCGTTTTTGAGGCATCCAGGCTTGCGGCAGTTGCCGGCAACGAGATCCTCGATCTGGGCGGTTTCCCCCCTATTGAACGGATCAAGGCCAATACCCTCAAGTTCCGGCCCATCGGCATAGGCTTTACCGGCCTGCATCATGCCATGAACCATTTTGGCGTTTCCTACGCCGACGAACATGAAGCCCCGCTCTTTGCCAAGGCGACCCAGCTGGTCCTGATGCTGGGTTCCATGCAGGGCAGTCTTGATTATGCCGAGTTCATCAAGAAGGAAGGCAAGCAGAAAAAGCTCACTCCCCAAGAATGGAACATGGCCTATGTCGACAAGATCGACGCCGAAGCCGCAGCCTTCATTGAGTCGGACATGCCCAACAAGGCGCTGTGGCATAAACGCGCCGGCAGTATTTTCACGATTCTCCGCAAGCTCGGCGGGTTGTATAATTCAGTGACCACCTCCCAGGCCCCCACCGGTTCCATCTCCCAGCTGATGCGGGTGGCATGCACCGGCGTTGAGCCTTATTTTTCCATGATTCAGCGCCGCAAGGTGAAGGATGTGGATGATTCCTGGAAGGAGTTTGTCCTCGTGCCCCTGGAGTTTTACCAGTACGAGGAAGAGAAGCTGGAGTGGGTTGCCGAGCAGACCGCGCATAAAATCGAGCCGTATCAGCAGATCCGGATTCTTGAGGCCTGCCAGGCTTTCAATCATACCGCAGTTTCTAAAACCATAAACCTTCCTGCCGACACCACGGTTGCAGACATAAAGAATATCCTCCAATACGCCCGGAAGAGCAATCTCAAGGGCATCACCATGTTCCGCGATTCCTCCATGGAAGGGGTGCTGAGCGATCATGGCGGAAAAACGGATGAAACCTGCGAATTCTGCGACATGGATGTGCGCAGCGGCAGCACCTACAAGTTCCGGGGGCCTGCGCCGCTGTATATTACGGCCAACAAGGGCGGGCAGGGGCATGTGCGCGAGGTGTTCCTCAACACCACCAAATCCGGTTCGACCCTGCACGGGATGAGCGAGGCCCTGGGGCGGGTCATTTCCGTGGCGCTCCAGCACGACTACCGCTTGGTGGGCAAGATTGCCAGGACCCTGGAGGATATCTCCTCCGACGGCGCCTGGATCAGCGCCTCGCTGGGCCGGGTCTATTCCATCCCTGCGGCCCTGGCGAAGGTTCTGGACAAGAACGCGGAGAATGAAGTGGATGGCGATCCGGAACCGTATGTCGAGCCGTCCTCCTATGCTTCCTGTCCGGCATGCGGCAAGTTGAGTCTGCGGCGAAGCGGCGGCTGCAATCAATGTGTGAGCTGCGGGTATTCCTCCTGCTGAGCGAACCGGAGGGCGTTTGCATGCAATCTAGCCCGCAGCAGGGCAGATACAACAAGGCGGTCATGGCGTTCATGGCCGTCTTGTTTTTTTTCATGGTGGCGGGCGATATCATCATTGCCCGCCACCAACGGAATTTTTTGTTTTCCCGCGCGGAAAGTCAGGCGCACCGTGATCTGCAATTGATGGCGGCCAATTTTCTTGAACCGATTCTCAAGTACGACTACGACTGGATAAACAGGTTTGTCCTGCGTTGGGGCGAGGAGCACCCCGAGGTGGCGCGTCTGGCCGTGATCGGCCCTGAAGGCAGGGATTTGATCACCTTCAGTCGTGACCGGGATGGGACAAGAGCTTTCCTCGCCCAAGAAAAAGTGCAATTCCAGGGCAAGGAGTTGCTGACCCTTGAGATGGAATTTTCCTCCGGCGAGGTGGATGGACTCCTGCGCAAGCTTCACTGGCAGTTGGGGCTCGCCTCGTTTCTCCTTACGGCAATTGCCGGGATAGTTCTCTGGCTTACCCTGCGGCGTATCGCCATCGCTCCCCTGGAAAAAGAAATCAGTCTGCGCCTGGAAACCGAACAACAACTTGCTTCGGCCCATCATCAGCTTGAGGAGCGTGTTCGCGCCCGGACCGTCGACCTGGAAGCTGCCAATCTCCTGTTGCAGAAGGAAGTCGCGGAGCGGCATGCGGCTGAAGAGCAGTTTGCCAGGCTGCATCGGGAATATGAGCTGATTTTGAATTCCGCCGGTGAAGGGATTTACGGTCTGGATACCGAGGGGTGCATTACCTTTGTCAATTCTGCCGGCTTGCAGATTCTTGGGTATGACGAAACGGAAGTGGTGGGGAAACATCTCCATGATTTCCGTCACCATGTCCGTTGGAATGGAGAAATGTATCAACGGGAGAACTGCCCGGTGTGCGCCGCTTATGCCGAGGGGAGGAAACACCAGGGGGAGGAAAGCTATTTCGGCAGAAAGGACGGCGCTGTTTTTCCTGTGGAGTTTGTTTGTACTCCGCTTATGGAAGGGGAGAAGGTTATCGGCACGGTTGTGGTGTTTGAAGACATTACCGTGCGCAAGCAGGCCGAACATGACCTGCTGGCCTTGACCGATACCCTGGAACGACGGGTTATGGAGCGTACCGCCCGTCTTGACGCCGCCAACCTGGAGTTGCGGGAAACCCTGGGCCAGTTGGAGCAGACTCAGGCTCAACTGGTGCAGTCGGGGAAGATGGCCGCCCTGGGAGATCTGGTGGCAGGGGTTGCCCATGAGATCAACACCCCGGTCGGCGTTGGCGTCACCGCAGCCTCGCATCTGGAAAACAAGACCAGGGAGATTGTGGCGCTCTATGGAGAGGGTAAGATGAAGCGCGATGACCTTGACCGGTATTTTGCCCTGTGTCAGGATGCGGCGAATCTGATTTTTTCCAATCTTCATCGGGCGGCGGAGCTTATCCGCAGTTTCAAGCAGGTGGCTGTGGACCAGTCCGGGGAAGGGCGCCGGACGTTTCGGGTCAAGGAGTATCTGGCCGAGGTCTGCCTGAGCCTCAGACCGGTTTTGAAAAACACCGGCCATCGTCTGGAGATTTCCTGTCCCGAGGAGTTGGAGCTGAACAGCTATCCCGGCGCTTTTTCCCAGATTGTCACCAATTTCATCACCAATTCGCTGGCCCATGCGTACGAAGAGAACGAGGTCGGCTCGTTGCTTGTCGATGTCAGCCTTAAAGGCGGGAATGTCCTGTTCCGTTACACCGACGACGGCAAGGGGATGAGCGAGGAGCAACTCAATCATGCTTTCGACCCTTTTTTTACGACAAACAGGGAAAAAGGGGGGAGCGGTTTAGGACTGCATATCGTATATAATCTTGTAACCCAGAAATTAATGGGGTCAATTACCTGTGAAAGCAAGCCGGGGAAGGGAACATCTTTTGTTCTTCTTTTTCCTGCCGTCATACCTGGGGGGGTATCGCATGGTTGAAAAACCTGAGGAAGTTTTTTTTGCGGATGAAGCAGGAGGTGGAATGCCTTCCCGACAGCGGAATGGGGGCAATGGCACATGGAAGGTGCTGGTGGTCGATGACGAAGAGGAGGTGCATGCCGTCACCAAGCTGGTTCTTGCGGATTTTTTCTACGACAAAAAAGGGCTGGTTTTCCTGCATGCCTATTCGGGGAAAGAGGCGAGGGAGCTTATTGCCGAGCATCCCGATACGGCAATTATCTTTCTTGATGTGGTCATGGAGAAAAGCGATGCCGGACTCGCAGTGGTCCGCCATATCCGTGAGGAACTGAGAAATCCCTTTGTCCGGATCATCCTGCGCACCGGGCAGCCCGGCCAGGCTCCTGAAGAGAAGGTCATTATCGAATATGATATCAACGATTACAAGGAAAAGACCGAGCTCACCGCCCAGAAGCTTTTTACCACCATGGTGACCTCCCTGCGTTCCTACCGCGACATCCTCACCATCGAGGCAAACCGCAAAGGCCTGCAGAAAATTATTGAAGCCGCCACCTATATCTGCCGCCTTCGTTCGATCAAAAATCTGGCCAGCGGGGTTTTGACCCAGTTGGTTTCCATTCTGCATCTCAGTGAGAATGCTCTGTATTGCCAAACCTCCGGCATAGCGGTGTCCAATGTGGAGGGAAGCTTCAAAGTGCTTGCCGCCACCGGCGCGTATGAGTCGTGCATCGATGCTGAGGTGTGCGGCCAGCTTCCTGCAAACGTTCTCGCCGATATTCGGCGGGCGGCGACGCTCAAGCGATCCATCTGTGAGGATAACCGCTATGTCGGGTATTTCCGGAGCGAGCGCGGTGAAGAAACGGTTATCTATCTCGAGGGCTGGCGGGATCTCAGCGAACTTGACCGGAGGATGATCGAGGTTTTTTGCGGCAACGTCCAGGTGGCCTACGAAAATGTGCTCCTTAATCAGGAGATTGAAGGGACCCAGAAGGAGATCATCTATACTCTGGGCGAGCTGGCCGAGATGCGTTCCCTCGAAACGGGCAACCATGTCCGGAGGGTGTCGGAATACAGTCGGCTGCTGGCTGAAAAATACGGTTTGAGTCCGCGGGATGTGGAGGTGATCCGCCTTGCATCTTCCATGCATGACGTGGGCAAGGTTGCCATTCCAGACGCCATTCTCAATAAAACCGGGCCGTTGGACGATGGGGAGTTTGAGGTTATGAAGACCCACACCATCCGCGCCCAGGAGATGCTGGGTCTTTCCGACCGGGAAGTCATCAAAACCGCCATCATCATCGCCGTGCAGCACCATGAAAAATTTAACGGCACCGGCTATCCTAAAGGTTTGCAAGGGGAGGATATCCACATCAGCGCGAGAATCACGGCGCTTGCCGATGTGTTCGATGCGCTGGGGAATGATCGTTCCTACCGTCTGGCCTGGGAGATGGAGCCCATCCTTGATCTTATCCGGGCGGAGCGGGGTGCGCATTTCGACCCGGTTCTGGTGGATCTTTTTTTTGAAAACATCGACTCGATTCTGGAGATAAGGAGCAGGCTGGCCGGGTAGCGTTTATTTGGAAGCCAGGGCTTCGGCGATGAGCGGCCAGATCCTGGTGAGTTCTTCCCGGTTGTGAAAGGGAATGGACAGACGCACCTGGTCCTGCTCAAAGGATGGAGAGTGATCAAGGGTCAGCGCACTCGGCAGTTTCAGTCCCGCAGCAAAGATGCGGAATTCCTGCTCCGCTTCGGCAAGCCTGGGGAAGCGCTGTTCGGTGAGCCATTGCATGAGCCGGGCTGTTTTCTGCGGGATATTTGTTTCCTGGGGGGAAAGGATTTCCCGCACCTCGGTCCGGCTGAGCAAGGCCATGACCGAGGTTTTCTGTCTGATCGCCAGTTCCCGGCAGGTGGCGGTGATTTTTTTCTGGTTGCCGACGCTGAGACTGAGCATCTCCATGACCTCGAACAGAGAAAGCCGGTCTGTGAAATTCAGAGAGAGCAATTCCCTGGCGACTCCCTCATGCAGCCGACCGGTATGGACCGCGCCGAGCAGATGATCCTCCAGCCCGAGAAGCTGTAACAGGTTGTGCAGGTGATGGGGGTGCGGTTCAAGCCCCAGGGCGGGGAGAAACCGTTGCGCTGCCTCGGTTTCATCCAGATGCTCGAGTATTTTCTGGAAAAAAATCGCCTGTTCGACCACGGTGATGTTGCCGCGGAGGATGGTATCTTCGAGGTTGATGGCCAGCGTTTCCACCGACGAAGTGTCCGCAGGCAGAACCAGGCAGATGGTCGAGATGCTGTTGAGGGTTTCTTTGGCGGCAATCAAGCGTCTGCGGCCGGTGACGATCTCCAGGCAGGTCCGTCCCTGCTCCCTGAGGACAGGGGGGTGGAGAATCCCTGTTCTGGCAACGGACTCCATCAATTCGGCGCTTGGCTCCAGCGCTTCCTCCGGAGTAAGGCTGTTGCTGAAGTCCTGAAAATTTATGTGATTCAGGTTGATGAGGCTTGAACGGAAGGCGGGCGGCATTGGTCTTTCCATGGGTGGCTTGCGATGCTGGTGGCTTGATTTTTATTTGTTGGGACGCTTGTAACACTCCAGGGTAAACCCCTTCGACAGGCTCAGAGCGAACGGAGATTTTCTCATCTTGTTGCATTCCGTCGAAGCATTTATTCCGGGACGGTGACACATTTTTGCGAGGCCACCGTGCCTGACTCTATGGGAAAAAAGGGTCATCTTGTCAATGAAAAAATCCGGAGTTGCCGGGGAGCTGTTGCCGGGCAGCAGGCTTTTGCCGTCGGGAGGCGGAGGGAGGAGGCGGCGTGAACGTAACCATTATTGCAGCCGGCACCGTCTGCGGACGCATCGGCCCAGGTCTTACCGGCAGCCCAGTTGATCGGCGGTTTCTTGAAAAAATGCGGGCGGCGACAGATGCCAGCCTGCTGGGCGCTGAAACCCTTCGCCAGGGCGATCCCGAAATGCGCGGGCCGGATGGGTTTATTTTGCCGCAGCGGGTCAGAGGATTCATAACCCTGTCCGGCGACATTCCGCTGGCAGACAAGAAAATATTCAAGCACGGTCCGCCGCCGCTCATTTTTTCCGGCGAAGCTTCTGCCGCGGGATTGCGTGCCAGGTTGGGCGACATGGCTCAGGTCGTTTCTCTGCCCGCTGAACGTGTGGGAGAACTTTCGCTCAAAGCGGCCCTAGCCCATCTGTCGCAGCTCGGCGTATCCTCGGTGCTTATCGAAGGGGGAGGCAGGTTGAATTACGCATGTCTCCGGCAAGGGGTTGTCGACGAGATTCTCCTCACCCTGACGCCGAAACTTTCCGGTGACCGGAATGCCGCCTCCTTGTGCAGCGGGCCGGGTCCGCTGGGCGATCCGTTTCTGTCGCTGACCCTGGTTTCCTGTGAGACTGCTGAGACCGGGGAGCTGTTCGTGAAATATCGTGTGAATAAAGGGGGCTGAACATGCAAAAGGAATTGGCGATCTTGTATTCCGGGGGGACTGATTCCCTCGCGCTCTATGCTCTTGCCAGCAGCGGGCATCATCCGGGGTTGGTCAGGCCGGTGCGGATTCATCTGCTTCATATGCTCAACGGCATGGGCCGTTTTGCCGATTTTCCAAGAAACCGCTTCCTGGCCGCTAAAAAAATTCTGCTGTCCAATGCTTCCGAGCCTGAAAAAGTGCCGGAGGCGGAGATGGTGGAACTTGACATGGGGAGGCTGTTTCAGGGCTTGTGGCTCGACCGCTATGAAGAATACATGCCCCGTTACAACGGGAAAAACCTTGTCTGCGTGGCCTGTAAACTTGCCATGCATGCCCGGGCCATTCTCTATTGCCATGAGCATTTTGTCCCGCATTTCGTAGCGGGATACACCAAGAAACAGGGCCATTATCCCGAGCAGACCCCGGTGTTCATGGAAAAGATAGGTGAGCTTTCCGCCCGGTTCGGAATCAGCACCACCTTCCCTGTGTATGAAGATTTTGATGACCAGATGATCACCCGGCATGTGCTGGAGGATTTCGGGCTTCCTTCTACGGGTGGGGGCGAAAGGAAATGTCTGTTCTGTCAGACCCTGACCACGGCTACGGAAAAGGAAATCGGCCAATACCTTGATGATATGCTGCCGCTGGTTGGGGAATATATCGAGCACCGGCTGGCCGGCCGTATCCGGGAAGCGGCTCATTGTTTTCCTCCCGGCAATCGCAGCGCATAATACAGACATCGAGTTTTGACAGCTTGGGTTGAGTTTGTCGACAGCCGGCAGTGTCAGGTGAACACCGATTCTGTACAGCCGAATCAAACAGGCGCAAGGGATTTTGCGGCTTTGCGTTGTGTCTTCTTGTTTTTTATCGTTTTTGTCACGGGTTAGCCTCCCTCCTGTAAGATGGTGTCAAAAAAAATTGCTCCCATTCCTCTTCTGCGTGTCGTCTCTGTAATTAAATTTATCTTGCGAAATCAACGCGTTATCTATTCGTTCCCCCACTGGCACTTAACTTGCTACTGAAATAGCTGTTGTCAGCGCGATGCTGGGCAAGATTTTTTTGCCTTCACTCTGTGAGATGCAAGAAGAGGGAAGGGTAATTGTTAATTTTTTGCAAGAAGGGGAAGGATGACATTATGAAAAGATACAGTGTATTTTCGGCGATACTTTTTGTTTCAACGGTTGTGGGTGGTTCGGTGTATGCCGGTGACGCTCATAAGGACATTACCGGTCCTTTTGCCACCCCTATGGATGTGACCAAAAAATGTTTGGAGTGCCATGCGGACGCGGCAACGGATATCATGAAAACCACCCACTGGACCTGGGCCAGCGAGCAGGAGATTTCCGGCAAGAAAGGCAAGGTTTCCCTGGGCAAAAAGAACGCTATCAATAATTTCTGCATCTCCGTTGATTCCAACTGGCCCCGTTGCACCAGTTGTCATATCAGCTATGGCTGGAAGGATGCCAAGTTTGATTTTAATGACAAAAACAAGGTTGATTGCCTGGTGTGCCATGATACTAGCGGCACTTACAAGAAAGCTCCCCCGGCGGCCGGCATGCCCTTTGGTTTTACCGGCAACCCAGAGTTGGATGCCAAGCCCGTTGATCTGGTCGCGGTAGCCAAGAGCGTCGGCAAGCCCACCAAGAAAAACTGCGTGGCCTGTCATGGATTCGGCGGCGGCGGCAACAACGTAAAGCACGGTGATATCGATTCATCGATGGCTAATCCCACCAAAGCCATTGATGTGCACATGGGTTCCGACAGTCTGAACTTCCAGTGCACCGAGTGTCATACCGCTCAGAAGCATGATATCAGAGGCAATTCCATGATTGTTACGCCCGGCGGCAAGAATCATCTGGAATGCACCCAGTGCCATGATGCAAAGCCCCATAAAAATGCCAAGCTGAACACGCATACCGCTTCCGTGGCCTGCCAGACCTGCCATATCCCCACTTTTGCCAAGGCCATGCCCACCAAGGTCGAGTGGGACTGGTCCACCGCCGGTCAGGACATCAAGGCTGACGAACAGGTATTCGGCGCGGAGAAACGTGACGGATACGACAAGAAGAAAGGTCACTTCAAGTGGGCCAAAGACGTGGTGCCCGCTTACAAGTGGTACAATGGCAAGGCCACCGTTTATCTCCGCGGCGAGAAGATTGATCCTGCCAAGGTCACCGAGTTGAACGCGCCGGTGGGCAGCATCAAGGATAAGACAGCCAAGATCTATCCGTTTAAGGTCCATACCGGCAAGCAGATCTACGACAAGGAAAACAAGTACTTCCTGACCCCGAAGGTCTGGCCGACCAACAAGGAAGACAAGGACGCATATTGGAAGAATTTTGATTGGGACAAGGCGGCCAAGGCCGGAAGCGAAGCATCCGGACTGGCTTACAGCGGCGCCTTTGACTTTGCCCCCACCGTCATGTACTGGCGGATCAACCACATGGTCGCCCCGGCGGCAGATGCCTTGAAGTGCAACGACTGTCATGGAAAAGATGGTCGTCTTGACTGGAAGGCCTTGGGCTACAAAGGTGACCCCATGAAAACAAAAGGCGCTGCCAGAATGAAGTAAATTCATCTGGTCGTCGCACCATCCCTGAGCCCTCTTCCTCCTCCCAGGAAGAGGGCTTTTTTTGTAACGGTTCGACAGTACCGCATCTGCTTTGTCATCGCCATGTCCGCATACGTATGTATAGCGGACATGGCTCTTTCGCGCATCTGCGGCACTGTCGAACCGTTACATCAACTATTTCTGGTTTTGGGGGGTAAGGACTGAAGGGAAGTGAATTTGTGCGGCAAGCACAAGGAAAGCTGCGCGGTTTTATGGCACGGGTTTCCGGCGGCGTACGAGGAAAATATATCCGTAGATGATAAGGTTCACGGCGATAAGACCCATGCCGAGCAGGTAGCGCAATTCAATGGTGAGATTTTCTGGATAGAGTACCAGGGAAACATAATGCTCGATGAATCCTCCCGCATAGCCTGCCTCGCCGCCTCGAATCCGCAAGGCGTTTTCAACCGGCGTAAGCGGACATATCCAGTCCGCCCATTCGATCACCACCCCCCAGAGCACCGCGATAAGATGCACCAGGAGAAGGGAAGGGCGGCGCAGCACCAGCAGGCCGCCCAGTACCGTGAAAAGAGTGAAGGCGAAGTGCAGCAGGAGGATGGCGTCGGCGCCGATGCGGTAGATCATTTCCCTATGTTGAGGCCAAACATTCCCTGAAGCGCTGCCGGTAGATCCGCAGGCAGGACCACGGTTTTGGCGTTTGCTGAAACGCCCAGTTCCTGCAAGGCGGCAATATACTTTTCACCCAGAAGGTAGAGGGCCGGCAGCTGCTCGGCGCCAATACCCTGTTGTACCAGGGCCAGGGCATCCTTGGTCGCTTGCGCCAGGACTATTCTGGCTTCGGCTTCCCTTCTTGAGGCCTCAAGGCTGCCCTCCGCCTCAAGGATTGCTTTTTGTTTCTGGCCTTCCGCAGTCAGGATGGCGGCCTGTTTTTCCCCCTCGGCCTCGGTGATGGCCGCCCTTCGAATCCGCTCCGCCGCAGCCTGGCGCTCCATGGATGCCTGCATGGTGCTCGATGGCTTGATGTCCTGAATCTCGATGCTCTTGACCGTCAAGCCCCAATCCTCAAGATCGTTGGCAATGGCCTGGATAAGTTTGATTTTGATCTGTTCCCGGGAACTCAAGGCATCATCCAGGTCCATCTGACCGATAATGGCACGCAGATTGGTCATGATCAGGTTTCTGGTGGCATGTTCATAGAAATCGATGCCGAAAATGGCCTTGTGCGGGGTGTGAATGTTGATAAAGGCAATAGCGTTGGTGATGATCACCGCATTGTCGCGGGTGATGACTTCCTGGCTCGGGATATCCAGGGAGATGTCTTTTCTGGTCACCTTGGCGGCAATGGTGTCCACATAGGGAATGATAAGATTCAGGCCAGGCGTCAGCGTCGTATGGTATTTGCCAAGCCGCATGATGACATACTCGTACCCTTGCGGAACAATCTTGACCCCGTTGGCAATGGTAACAAAGACAAGAACCAGAATGGCGCCAACAATAATGAGACCCACGTCCATATTGAAATCCTCCGGTGGAGATTGAACAACGTTACAACACTTTTTTTACTTTAAGGATCCGTTCTTCCCGCTCTGAAGCGAGCACCTCGATAACCCGAACCCGGTTTCCGGTTTCGATGGGCTCATCGGCCTGATACCTCCAGGATTCCTCGCCCAGTACCGGCACGGAAAAAGCCACCCGCCCCAGTTCTCCGGGAGTCAAGGCGCTGGTGGCGGCGATCCCGGTCTGGCCGATGGCCGTCTGTTCGTCAGCCAGCAGGGTTTTGGTTTTTTTCCGGGGCACAAAAAAACGGAACCAGCAGAAGGTGAATCCGATGCTGGAGAGTGAAAACAACAATAATTGCCACTTCAGGGAAAATTCCGGGAAAACAGCCAGCAGCAGGCCTGTTACAATAGCTCCCAGGCCGAACCAGAAAATAGTGAATGAGGGCACCACTATTTCCATGAGCACCAGAATAATTCCCAGGACAATCCAATGCCACCAGAGGATGTTTTCCATTACCCTTCCTTGTTTCGTTATGGAAATTTGCGAGAAACCAGACTCATACGATTCTATGTGGCGGGACATTAAAAGTCAAAGGAGAAAACAATCAGGATGTATCCCGCAACCTGCGTTATAGTTGAAAATTCTTGTTTGCGGACCATTTCTAACGCCTTTCCCCTTCTGCCGTGGAGCAGTCTTTTTTTTTGTGTTATGCTGAAGCACAGGGTGGAAGCATGTGTACTTCCAATAGCTGGTTTAGGGAGACTGAACACAGGCCATGCGGATCAGTTGCGTAATTCCCACGAAAAATCGAGCGGAGATGGTCTGCGTGGCTATTGCCAGCGTGATCGCTCAGGATACTCCGGTGAGTGAGATCATTGTGGTGGATGACGGCTCGACGGATAATACCCTGAGCCTTGTCGCTGCACGTTTTCCCGAAGTGCGGCTGCTGCAGCGTTCCGGACTCGGGCCGGGGCTTGCCAGAAACGCCGGGGTTGCCGAGGCCTGCGGCGAGGTGGTCATGTTTCTGGACTCGGACGATGTCTGGCTTCCTGGGCATGTCTCCCGCCTGGTGCGGACCTTGGCCCGTGGCTTTCCTGTGGCGTATGGGGTTGCCAGAAATTGTGATCAGATCACCGGCGGCGAGTTTTTTATCCCCGAGCCGGGAGCGGCCATTGAGGGAGAATGCCTTGCCGCTCTGTCCCGCTGGTGTTTTCTGGTTCCCTCGGCCATGGCGATGAAGACCGAGGCTTTCGTGGCGGTTGGCGGTTTTGGCAGTGGCGATCTGGGCGAGGACTGGTCTTTTTTTATCCGTCTTGCCCACCGGTTTCCCTTTGGTTTCTGCGGGGATGAGCCTGTCACCCTGCGTCATCTCCATGCGGGAAGCCTGTGTAATTGTGCCGATGGAAAAAGGCTTGAGACTCTGCTGGCCACAGTATCCATTGCCCTTGCGGAAACCGAGGCATCCCTTGAGGACCTGAACCGTTTTCAGTCGATTGCCGACTGGACCAGGCAACAGGGAGATTGGCAGACGATCCAGCAGTGGTATATTTCCTTGAAACAGGAGGAATTTATTTGAAATTATCCATATCCCCCCAGGACCATGCACGGGTGCTGGCGGAAGGCCTTGATATTCCCCAGCAGCAGCCTTCTTTTGCTTTGCCTCTTCCCGAGGTCGGCATTTGCGGCAAAACCGTCTGGGTCCGACTGCCCGAAGGACTGGTCCCTTTTTCGGCCCGGCTTGAGGTGAATCTGGCCGCGCAGGTCCGGGGCATCCATATGTCCCGGATGGAAGAGGTGATAGCCGCTCTGTATGATCTGGAGTTCAACGATCTGCGCGAGTATGGCTTGCGGCTAGGCAGGGAAATGATGGCGCGTCAGGGAGCAAGCCGCGGCAGAGTCAGGCTTGCCGGGCAGTTGCCGCTTGTCAGAACGGCCAGGGTCAGCGGCAGGCAATCGGTGGATTCCATCGATCTCACTCTCGACCTCAAGCTCGCCGGGCAGGGGGCGGACCAGCATAACGCGGCAATGCTCGGAGTGGGCGTGGCCCACATCACCGCCTGTCCATGCACTCAGGCGTATAATCAGACCCTGTTTCGCAAGGAGGATGAGGAGTGCCCCATGCCTACCCACTCCCAGCGCTCCCAGACGACTCTTTCGCTGCAATCCTCAGGCCTTTCCCCTTCCATCGGCGAGATGCTGGCCTGTCTGGAAGATGCCCTGCATGTGACCCAGGATCTGCTGAAAAGAACCGATGAGGCCCAACTGGTTTATACTTCGCACAGCCTGCCGCAGTTTGCCGAGGATGCGGTGCGGGAAGTTGCTCGCTGCGCAGGGGAGCGATTCGGCAAGGTGTTGCCGCCGGAAACCGTGGTGGTGATCGAGTCCTTGAGTCTGGAGAGTATCCATATCCACGATGTCTGCTGTCGGCTGGAGACTACCTTGGCGGAGATCGTCAGTCACCTTTAGGGGTCTGGTTGTTTGCAGGGCGTCCCCAAATGGCTGACCTCCGATAAGGCTCACGATGATCGGATATTTAAACCACTCCAGCGGGATGGGCGGCGGATCGTTTCTCCGTTCGTCCTGAGTCTGTCGAAGGACAGCAAAAATTCCATCTGTATCGTACGAGGCTCCATGGCGGCAGTGTTACAGGCAACGGTCTTGACCCAGGATTGGCTGCAAACATATCCCGAGGAGCTTCGTCGGGCTTTGGCGCAGGTTGCGCAGCGCAGCGGGCAACCCCTGTATGTTGCGGGCGGCGCGGTGCGGGACTGGCTGCTGGGGGTTGCGGCCAAGGATCTTGATTTCACCGTGCCCAAAGATGGTGTGCTGTTCGCCCGGGAGATCAGCAACCTGCTTGGCGGCACCTTTGTTCTGCTCGATCCGGCGGAAGACGTGGCCCGGGTCGTCTGGCAGGGCTTCACCCTTGATTTTTCCGGTTTCAGAAATCAGACCACCACCATTGAAAGCGACCTTGGCCAGCGGGATTTCACTGTCAATGCCATGGCTGTTTCCCTTGCTTCCCAAGCCGGCACCTTTGCCTCGCGCACGGTTATTGATCCTTTCGGGGGCGCAGCCGATCTTGAGCGCAAGCTTGTCCGTACCTCGAACCAGGCAAATCTGCTTGCCGATCCCCTGCGTCTGCTGAGGGCCTATCGGTTCTCCGCCACTCTGGGTTTTGCCATCGAACCGCAAACCGAAGCAGCCATTGCCGCCCACGGCAAGTTGCTGGGCAAGGTTGCCATGGAGCGGGTAGCCTATGAGTTTGGCTTGATTATGGCCTCTCCCCGTGCCTGGCAGACGATCGACCGCATGGCGCAAGGAGGCCTTCTCTGGGTTGTTTTTCCGGAGCTTGTTCCCGGCAAGGGATTAGGGCAGCCTTCCAGTCATCATCTCGATGTGTTCGGGCACAGCCTGGACGCCTTGCGCCGCCTTGAAGAAATCCTGTCGAACCCTGGCGCGTATTTCCCGGAGCAGGGAAATCTGTTTCTGGAGGCGGCTCAAGGGAAACGAGCCGTCTTGTTGAAATGGGGTGCCCTGTTCCATGATCTGGGAAAACCCGAGACGCACAAGGTGATAGAGGAAAAGATCACTTTTTATAACCATGATCAGGCCGGGGCAGCGATTTTCGAGTCCATTGCCGAAAGACTTCATTGGCCCAAGGATGATCGTAATCGGGTAGCCAGGCTCATTGCTCTGCACATGTGGCCGTTTCATCTCAGCAATGCCCGGTTGCGCACCGGCATCAGCCGCAAGGCATGCCTGCGACTGGTCAAGGCTGCCGGTGACGATCTGTCCGGCCTGTTTCTGCTTGCCATGGCGGACAGCTTGGCCGGGCAGGGCGAAGGAAAGCCGGAGGGCATGGAAGAAAATCTGGCCGCGCTCTGGAGTGAAGTGCATGAGGTGTATGCGGAATACATCCAGCCGGTATTCTCCCGTCCGCCGCTGCTCACAGGGCATGATCTCATCAAGGTGTTTGCCCTTGAGCCCGGTCCTGTTTTCAAGGAAATTCTCGATGCCCTTGAGCTGGCGCAGGTAGAGGGGCGGGTGGCGGACCGGGAACAGGCGCTGGAACTGGTAAGAAGGTTTCTTGAGTCCGAGGCGTCATCAATGCCGCAATAAAGGAGGCAGTCAGGAAAGCATAAATTATTCACGTCAGCCCCTAAATAAGTTTGACTGTTTTTTGAACCCCGTTGTACGCTGGTCAGAGCAAGTGTCCTCGCAGGAATATGGGTATTTTTTTACCGCAGATCAACTTCAAGGAAGCAGGTCGCAGACATGGACAAAAAGATCCCGCAAGGCCCGTACTGTGCCGTATTTAAGGCGCTGAGCAAAAAAGATTTCCTGACCACGATCAATCACCATATCTTGAGCTTTCTCGGTCGTGACCCGCAGCGGGCCGGAACCAGGGATGTTTACAAGGCTCTTGCCTACACCATCCGTGATTTTCTGATCGAGCGCTGGATTTCAACGCAAAAAGGTTATTACGCCAAGGGCAAGAAGCGGGTCTACTATCTGTCGCTTGAGTTTCTTATCGGCCGCTCGCTGGGCAACAGCCTCATCAACCTCGGATTTTATGATGAGATGGCCGGGGTTCTGCAGGAGATGGGCTACGATCTCGAGGAGATCAGGGAGGAAGAGGACGATGCCGCCCTCGGCAACGGCGGACTTGGCCGGCTGGCCGCCTGTTTTCTCGATTCCCTGGCAACCCTGGGTGTTCCGTCATACGGCTACGGCATTCGCTATGAATACGGCCTTTTTTATCAGCACATCGTCGATGGATTCCAGGTGGAGCATCCTGATAACTGGCTGCGCTACGGCACTCCCTGGGAGTATGAAAGGCCCCAGAATCTTTATCCCGTGCGGTATTACGGCCGGGTGCAGCGGTACCGCAACAATAAAGGCGAACTTCGGACCGAGTGGATCGAGACCGAGGAGTTGATGGCCATGGCCTGTGATGTTCTGGTTCCCGGCTTCAACAATGATAATGTTATCAACATGCGCCTCTGGACAGCCAGGGCTTCCCGTGAAATTGATCTTGGCACGTTCAACAGGGGTAACTATATCTCGGCCGTGCAGGAAAAGGTCCAGTCGGAAACGATTTCCAAAGTCCTCTATCCTTCGGACGATATCCGGGAAGGCCAGGAGCTGCGTCTGAAACAGCAGTATTTTTTCGTGGCGGCCACCTTCCAGGATATTCTCCGGCGCCACAAGAAAAAACACAGTGATTTTGACTCATTCGCCGATGAAATCGCCGTTCAGCTCAATGATACCCACCCATCCATCGCCATCCCCGAATTCATGCGGCTCCTGGTGGACGAGGAGGGGGTTCCCTGGGACAATGCCTGGAAAATCTGTGTCGGCACCTTTGCCTATACCAATCATACCCTGATGCCTGAGGCCCTGGAAAGTTGGCCTGTTGATCTGCTGGGCAGGGTGCTGCCCCGGCATCTTGAAATCATCTACGAGATTAACCGGCAGTTTCTCGATGAGGTTGCGCTTCGGTATCCGGGCAGGAACGATCTGCTGCGTGACATGTCCATCATCGAGGAAGGGCCGGTGAAAAGGGTGCGCATGGCGTATCTGGCCATTATCGGCAGCCATTCGGTCAACGGGGTTGCCGAGATCCATACCCATCTTTTAAAGACCAAGCTGTTTAAGAATTTCCATGAATTTTACCCTGATCGATTCAATTGCAAAACCAACGGCATAACCCAGCGGCGCTGGTTGCTCAAATGCAACCCCGGCCTGTCCGAACTGATCACCAGCACCATCGGCGGTGAGTGGGTTACCAACCTTGACTACCTGCGCAACCTTGAGCCGTATGCCGATCAGTCGAAATTTCAGAAAAAATGGGCCAAGGTCAAAACCGAGAACAAAAAACGATTGGCCGCTATCATCAAGCAGGAATGCGGGGTGGTGGTTGACCCCAAGAGCATGTTCGATGTTCAGGTTAAGCGGATTCACGAGTATAAGCGGCAGCTGCTCAACGTCCTGCATGTCATCACTCTCTACCATCGGATCGCCAATGGCGAGGATACGGATTCCCCGGCACGGACCTTTATCTTTGCGGGCAAGGCAGCGCCCTCGTATTTCAAGGCGAAATTGATCATCAAGCTGATCAATTCGGTGGCTGATGTGGTCAACAACGATTCGCGGGTGGGAAATAGGCTCAAGGTGGCGTTCATCCCAAACTATGGCGTGTCTGTTGCTGAGAAGATTTTCCCTGCTTCGGACCTTTCCGAGCAGATTTCCACAGCCGGCACCGAGGCATCCGGCACAGGGAATATGAAATTTTCTTTAAATGGCGCTCTTACCATAGGTACGCTGGATGGAGCCAATATCGAGATCCGCGAAGAAGTGGGTCCCGAGAATATGTTTATTTTCGGCATGACCACGGAAGAGGTCGAAGAGGCCAAGCGGAATCCGCGCCGCAATGCGTTTGACGTGTATCGAGACAACGCGGAAGTGAAGCGCACTCTGGACAGCATTCGCAACGGGTATTTCAGCAGGGGAGACACCACGCTGTTTGCCCCGATTGTAGAGGGGTTGCTCAATCTCAACGACCCATACCTGCTGCTTCTTGATTTGGAGGATTATCTCCGCTGCCAGAAAGAGGTGGGCGATCTGTATCACGATCAACCGAACTGGATCCGTAAGTCCATTCTCAATGTGGCCAGAATGGGCAAATTTTCCAGCGACCGGACCATCCGGGAATACGCCCGTGACATCTGGGGGATCCCGGTGGATTAAGAAGGTTCCGGCATTCGGCAGGCGCTGTTTGCCCCGAAATGCATTGACTTTTTGCCCTATTGTTGATAGCTAGCAGGATGTTGAAAAAGCGGATTTCGTTTTTTTAACATCCTGTTTTGTTGTCGGGCGCATTCCCGCCGCGCCATCGCCATTTACACTGTTCCCGTTACTGGAAAAACTATGACCCAAGACAATCCCCCCTCCCGATTTCAGGCAAACGGCCTGGCAACCCTTATAGGCAGTTTGCCGGTTACAGACCATCAAGAAGCGCTTTCCCTGATCTTTGAGCATACCCCCGACATTCCCCTGTGGCCGCAATTGCCGAGCAACCCGAAGGAAGGGATGCTCAGTCAGTTCAGCGAAGGGATGCCCGGCATTGTCGAAGAGGCGGACCGCACGTATTTCGATATCGAAACCGAGGCCTTTCCCGAGGAGATGCTGAGCTATTTCGAGCAGTATCTGGCCGCTCTTGAAGATCCGGGTCTGTTGCTTGACTCGCCGTTTGCCGTGAGCAAGGACAGGGCGCAGGGGCTTTTTGCCCTGCGGGAGGCCGTGGCCGGCAAAGCCGTGGCTGCGGTCAAGGGGCAGATGACCGGCCCGTTCACCTTGCTTACCGGGCTTCATGACCGGGAGGGGAGAGCGGCATACTATGAGCCGACCATCCGGGAAATGGTGGTGAAGGGGCTGTCCCTCAAGGCTGCCTGGCAGGTAAGGTTTCTCGCGGAATCGCAGGCTCCGGTTATTCTTTTCATAGATGAGCCGGCTTTGGCCGGCCTCGGCTCGTCGGCGTTTCTCAGTGTTTCCCTGGATGAACTTGGCCAGGAGCTTAATGAGATCATCGGTGCGGCCCAGGCTGCGGGCGGGTTGGTCGGTATTCATGTCTGTGCCAACACGGACTGGGAATTCCTCTTGTCCACCTCGATTGATATCGTCAGCTTTGACGCCTACGGTTTTTTTGACAAGCTTGTCGCCTGCAAGGATGCGCTGTTCACCTTCCTCGAACGGGGCGGCATTATTGCCTGGGGGATCGTGCCCACCTCGGAAAAGGAATATATTGAGCGGGAAACCGCAGAGTCTTTACTTGCCCGCTGGGAAGAGCAGGCCGCTCAGCTTGTCGGCAGTGTCGGCGGGAATGGCCCCTGGGATTTCAAAGCGTTGCTCCGGCAGACGCTGATAACCCCAAGCTGTGGAACCGGCTCATTGCCTCTGACACATGCCAGGAAGGTTCTGGCTCTTACCGGGGATCTTTCCAGGCTGTTGCGCGACAAATATCTCTAGATGAAAATGTTGTCCGATTTTTTTATCCAACCACCACAATAAATTTGAGTATTGAGCAATGGAAGAACTGAATCAGGTTTTGAAGCAGCGTCGTCAAAAAGCACAGGAACTGGCTGATCTGGGCGTGAATCTGTATGCCAACGATTTCAGGCCCGGTCATCGGATCAGCGACATCCTGGCAAAAAACGACAACCCCGACGCACCACTGGAAGAAGGGGTCAAGTCAGTGGCAGGTCGGATCATGGCCCTGCGCAAGTTCGGCAAGGCGTCTTTTTTGCATGTTCAGGATGAATCGGGCCGCATTCAGGTATATGTCAAGCGCGATGAGGTTGGAGTTGAGGTCTACCAGATATTCAAGAAGCTCGATGTCGGAGACATCGCCGGTTTTAGCGGGACGTTGTTTCGCACTCAGACCGGCGAGCTTACCATCGATGCGGCATCGCTTAAGCCGGTGACCAAATCCCTGCGGCCGCTGCCGGAGAAGTTCCACGGTCTCACCGACGTGGAAACCCGGTATCGTCAGCGTTATGTCGATCTGATCATGAATCCCGAGGTGCGTGACACATTCAGAAAACGGGTGGAGATTATCCGTTTGATCCGTGATTTTTTGACAAACCGGGGATTCATGGAGGTTGAAACCCCAATGATGCAGGCCATTGCCGGCGGTGCCACGGCCAAGCCCTTTAAGACTCACCACAATGCGCTGGGGATGGATCTGTATCTGCGCATTGCCCCGGAGCTTTATCTGAAGCGGCTTCTGGTGGGAGGGTTTGAAAAAGTTTTTGAAATCAATCGTAACTTCAGAAACGAAGGGCTTTCCACCCGGCATAATCCGGAATTCACCATGCTGGAGTTCTATCAGGCATTTGCCACCTACGAAGATCTCATGGACCTCACCGAGGAGATGGTTTCCTACGTTGCCGCCGAGGTCACCGGCTCCATGGTCGTGACCTATCAGGGGCAGGAGGTCGACCTTTCCCCACCCTGGAAACGCTATACCATGGATGAGGCGCTCATCGAGGTGGGCGGGGTCGATAAATCTGTCCTGGCCGACCCTGAGCGTACCCGGCAGCTTGTTCTGGAAAAGGGTGTAGCCCTTGAGCCATTGGCAGGGCATGGCAAAGCAAAAACCGAACTGTTTGAACTGCTGGTGGAAGAAAAACTGATCAATCCTACCTTTGTGACCCAGTATCCCACTGAGGTTTCGCCGCTGGCCCGCCGCAACGAGAAAAACCCCGAAGTCACGGACCGTTTCGAGCTGTTCATAACCGGTCGGGAGATGGCCAATGCCTTCAGCGAGCTCAATGACCCGATCGACCAGAAGCAGCGTCTGGAAAAGCAGATTGCCGAACGGGGCAGCGATGAGGAAATTTTTCCCGAGATGGATGAGGATTTCGTCAGGGCTCTGGAGTATGGCATGCCCCCTGCGGCGGGAGAAGGAATCGGCATCGACCGCCTGGCCATGCTGCTGACCGACTCCCCGTCCATTCGTGATGTAATTCTCTTCCCGCATTTGCGGCCGGAGAGCAAGTAGCCCTGTAACCGTTCAGGAGCATCGCATCTGCCTTGTCATCGGCCTGCTCATGTGCAACAGCACACTTCGCAGGCCTCTTTCGCGCATCTGCGGCACTTCTGAGCGGTTACACTCTTTCGTATTGTTCCAGTAAGAGAGGAAATTTGTGAACTTTGAATGGTTTGTCTGCCTGCGATATCTAAAGGCCAAGCGCAAGCACGGTTTTATCTCGCTGATTTCTCTCATCTCCATTGCCGGGGTTATGGTCGGGGTTATGGCCCTTATCGTGGTTCTCGCGGTGATGACCGGTTTCACTTCCGAATTCCGGGACAAGATTCTGGGCATCAACTCCCATGTCGTGGTTCAGGATTATACCGGCAATATCAGGGGATACGAAGAGGTTGCCGCAAAGGTCCGCGCTGTCGAGGGGGTGATCGGGGTCACTCCCTATCTTTACAGTCAGTCCATGATCACCAGTGGCGATGGGGGTACCGGCGCTGTGTTGCGCGGCCTTGACCCTGCAACTGCCCAGGAAGTGCTCAGCCTGGAAAAAAATCTTCGCAATGGCTCTGTCGCGGATTTGTCGCCCGGGGAGGCAGGCGAGCGGAAGTTGCCGGGCATTATACTTGGCAAAGAACTGGCAGCGCAGTTGCATGTCTCTGTTCATGACCGGGTACGGCTGATCTCGGCTTCAGGCCCCCTGACGCCCATGGGCGTGCTGCCCAAGGTTTCCACCTGTCAGGTCGTCGGGATCTTTGAAACCGGGATGTACGAGTATGATTCCGCCCTGGCGTATGTATCTCTGGAAACGGCGCAGCGTTTTTTTGATGTGTCCGGCGCGGTGCATGGCCTGGAGGTGAAAACCAGGGATCTCAATGAGGCGGATCAGGTTGCGAAACGGATCGAGCATGCTCTGGGCCCGAACTTTTTTGCCAAGGACTGGATGCGGATGAACCGGAACATCTTTTCCGCCCTGCAACTGGAGAAAACAGCCCTTTCCGTGATCATGGCGCTGGTTGTGATGGTCGCGGCTTTCAATATCGTCAGCACCCTGATCATGGTGGTCATGGAAAAGAACAAGGATATCGCTATCCTGAAATCCATGGGCGCCACCTCCGGCAATATCATGCGGATTTTCATTTATGAGGGGCTGGTGATCGGACTTTCCGGAACTTTTCTCGGAGTATTGGGCGGATTGGGGCTTTGCGCGATTCTCAGCCGCTATCAGTTCATCAAGCTGCCCGATGTGTATCCGATTTCCACTTTGCCGGTGCTGGTTCTGCCTTCGGATGTCATTCTCATTGCCCTCTCCGCAACGGTGATTACCCTGGTCGCAACATTGTATCCTTCCTGGCAGGCGGCCAAGGTCGATCCCGCCGTGGCGTTGCGTTACGAATAGCGCATGATCAAGCGATCACGGCGGAGCGCATCCGCACCATGCTGCAGTCGCTTAGACATTAAAGAATGACAGTTTTTGCCCATGATTTTGTGCAAGGAGATGGCCCCCATGTCCAGTGGAGCATCAGAGCCGGGCTTCTTTTTTGAAGCGCGGGATATTTATAAGGAATACAGCAGCCATGGCACTCTGCAGGTGCTCAGCGGGGTGAACCTGAAGCTTGCTGCCGGCGAGATGGTTGCTGTGGTGGGCGCTTCCGGCACGGGCAAGACAACTCTGCTGCATATTCTCGGCGCTTTGGATCAGCCCAGCAGGGGGCAGCTTTTTTACCGGGGCGAAAATGTTTTTGAGAAAACCGATGATCAGTTGGCCCTGTTCCGCAATCAGGTAATAGGGTTTGTTTTTCAGTTTCACCATCTGCTTCCGGAGTTTAACGCTCTGGAAAATGTTTTGTTGCCCGGGCTTATCGCCGGCCGCAAGCGTTCAGAGCTTGTCGAATATGCGGAATATCTTCTGAACCGTGTCGGGGTTTTAAACCGTTCCACTCACAAGGTAGGCGAGCTTTCGGGCGGGGAGCAGCAGCGGGTTGCCCTGGCCCGGGCGCTGGTCATGAAGCCCGCAGTGCTCCTGGCTGACGAGCCCACCGGAAATCTCGACCCCAAAACAGGGCTTAAAGTTTTTGAGCTGATCCGCGATTTGAGCGAGACCCTGTCTTTGGCAACGGTCATGGTCACGCACAACCTTGAGCTGTCGCAACGGATGGGCCGCTGTCTCACCCTGCGGGATGGGGGCTTGCATGAAACTCGGGATGACAGCAAAGATTCTTGACAGTGGGGCCAATGCCTGATAATTCTGATAAGCTAACAGATCGCCAGCCCGGCCGCATGCTATGGGGCGGTCATTCAAGTCCCTTCACAGCGAAATCGAGAGTATGAAACAAGACAACTCAGCCCGGCACATCTTGCGCTCCCGCCTTTTCTGCGGGTCCATGAAAATCGTTATCGCAGCTATTGTCCTTGTTGTTACGCAGGGCATCCTGCCTTTGTCAGGGAAGGCTTTTGCCGCCGGCCTCGAGCCGAACACCGTTTTGGTTCCTCCTCGCATCAATGCCCAGGCGGGTGTCGATCAGCTGCTCAGCCTGAGTGACAAAACATTGTCGGATGTAGCGCAGAATAAGGGTTTGGTTGTCCTGCCCAGAGAAGAGGTGCAGCAGAAGCTCGGGTACGAGCACTGGCCCCCTAAGGCAGAGGCTCTGAAACCATTGGTCGCATCGCCTGCGGTAAATTATGTTGCGGTCGGCAGCATCACCAAGCTTGGCGAGCAGCTCAGCCTGGATTTCGTCGTCTATGACATCTTCGGCAATAACCCCCCCAAATTTTATTATCAGGTCAGCAATAACGAGACGGAGCTGCAGAAATCCCTCAACCAGATGGTCAGCGACATCCTTTCCCACACCGGTCAGTATTTTCTTGTCCAGTCCATCGGTGTTGCCGGAAACGGGCGCATAGATTCAGGGGCCATCATGCGTCAGGTGAAAAGCCAGGCAGGGGATCGCTATGCGCCGGAACTTTTGCGGGCGGATCTGAAAAGCATCTTCCAGATGGGGTACTTCGACGATGTGCAGATTCTTGTAACCGATACGGACAAAGGCAAAAACATTGTTTTTCAGGTTACGGAGAAAGCCGTCATCGGCCAGGTTCTTATCAATGGCGAAAACGAGCTTGATGAGAAAGACGTGAAAGAAGTGATAAGCATTTCTCCCAACACCATCATCAACACCAAGGAGGTGCAGACCTCCGTTGAAAACATCCGTAAATTGTACAAGGATAAAGGGTTTTACCGGACTCAGGTCGCCGCCAAGCTCAACTATGCCACCTCCGATAAAGTGAACGTTACTTTTGACATCGAAGAAGGTGTCAAAATGTATATCAAGGATATCCGTTTTGTCGGCAACAAGGCCTTTACCGCGAGTGAATTGCGCAAGGAAATGACGACTTCTGAAAAGGGGCTGCTTTCCTGGTTTACCGAATCGGGCAAGTTGAAGCGCGACCTGCTTGAACAGGATCGCTCGCGAATCGGCGCCCTGTATCACAACAGCGGTTATATTGAAGCCAGAATCGGTGAGCCGGTGATAACCGATGAAGGCGACTGGCTCTATGTCACCTTTGATATTCAGGAGGGCGATCGGTATCGGGTCGGCACCATTGAAATCGAAGGGGACATCGTTGGTGATAAAAATGATCTTTTCAGTCTGGTGGAGTTGAGCAAGGAAAAGTTTTTCAGCCGTAAGATTTTGCGCGAAGATGTTTTGCGTCTTACGGACCGTTATGCGGAAAGCGGCTACGCCTTTGCCGAGGTGGAACCGAAGCTCGTCAAGAACGATGAAGACAAGCGCATGGATTTGTCGCTCAAGGTTTCCCAGGGAATATTGGTGCATATTAATCGGATCAATATCAAGGGCAACACCCGGACCCGGGACAAGGTCATCCGGAGGGAAATGCAGGTCAAGGAGGGCGGTCTGCTGGATGCCAGCGCGGTGAGAAAGAGCAGTGAAAAACTGCAGCGGCTTGAGTTTTTTGAAGAGGTGAACGTTACTCCGGAACCGACCGTGCAGGAAGATCTCATGGATGTTGTGGTCGAGGTGAAGGAGAAGGCAACCGGCACCTTCAGTGTCGGCGCCGGTTACAGCTCCGTGGACAACCTTATGTTCATGGGCGAGGTCAGCGAGAACAACTTCCTCGGCAAGGGGCAGCGGCTCTCCCTGCAGGCCAATGTCAGCTCCGCAAGCAACCGCTATAACTTCAGCTTCACCGAGCCTCGCCTGAACGACACCAAACTGCTGTTCGGTTACGATCTTTACAACTGGTCAAGAGAATACGACGATTATACCAAGGATTCCACCGGCGCGGCCCTGCGTTTCGCCTATCCGGTCTGGAACAAATGGAATCTCGGTTGGGGATATGGCTTTGATGACACCAAGCTCACCGATATTTCGCCGTATGCCTCACAAGTAATTATTGATTCCACGCTCATCGAGACTACTAGCTTTGTCAGACTCGGCCTTTCCAAGGACACCAGGAATAAGCTTACCGATGCCTCCAAGGGGTGGCTCACCACCTATTCCATCAAGCATGCGGGCGGAGTCTTGGGCGGTGACAGCGCCTTTACCAAATATGAGGCGACATCCGGCTGGTACTATCCTCTGTGGTGGGAGACAACCTTCCATGCCAAGGGGGCCATCGGATATGCGGTTGAAAACCAGGAAGGCAAGCTGCCGGTATATGAAAAATTCTATCTGGGCGGCCTCAACACCATCCGGGGATTTGACAGCGGCAAGATCAGTCCTCTGGAACTGAATTCCGATGGGACATATTCCAGGATCGGCGGCGAGAAGATGTGGTATGGCAACCTGGAATGGATTTTCCCCATCGTCAAGGAGATCGGTCTGAAAGGGCTGGTGTTCTTCGACCTGGGCAACGTGTATACCGATGCGCAATCCTGGGAGATTTCGGATCTCCGCTACAGCACCGGCCTGGGTTTCCGCTGGCTCTCGCCCATGGGTCCCCTGCGTCTTGAGTGGGGGTATAATCTCGACCCGAAAGAAGGCGAGAAGCAGGGCGTCTGGGATTTCAGCATAGGCGGGGCTTTTTAAGGAATGGCCGTGTTTCTGTATGTGTCGTCTCGCTTCGGCGTTTTCAGCATCCTCCAGATAAAAAATGGATAACAGCTTGACGGCCCTCTTCTCCGAGGGCCGATCCGTTAATATCGTCGGCTTGCGGGGAAGCGCCCCAGCTTTCCACCTTGGCCGGACAGCCCGGCTTGGCCAACGCCCAATCCTCTGTATTACGCCAAGTGAAACAGCGTCCCAGCATCTTGTTCAGGATCTGGCGCTTTTCACCGACATCCCGGTGTTCTATTTTCCCGGGCATGAAATTCCTCCCTATACTCCACTGTCGCCGGACAGCGGGACCGTGGCGGAGCGGCTTGCCACGCTGTTTCAGATACACACCATCGATAAGCCTTTCATCCTGGTTGCGTCCATCGAGGCCCTGCAGAGAAGGGTTCTTCCCCGCACTTCCCTTGCAAATCTGGCAGAGCTGGTCATGCGGGGAGAAGATACCGACCGCGAAGGGCTGATCGCCTCGCTTGCCGCCTGCGGGTATGACGCTGCGGCTCTGGTCCAGTCGGTGGGCGAATTCAGTCTGCGTGGCGGGATTCTTGATATTTTTCCCTCGGGATTCGATGTGCCCGTGCGTCTTGATTTCTATGGCGACACTGTTGAATCCATCCGTAAATTTGACCCCATCAGCCAACGCTCGATCGGAGAAATGGAAGAGATCGTCCTTCTGCCGGTGAGCGACATCCTCTATCCTGCCGACGACCGTGAGTTGCAGCAGCTGATCAATCGGTTTAACGGTTTTGCCGAGGATTTTTCCTGGGACAGCGAGCGGGCCAGGGTTATGGAGGATTGCCTGCATAACCGCCAGCGATTTCCCGGGGTTGAGTTCCTGCTGCCGCTTTTCCACGAAACAGCCACGGTGCTTGACTATCTGTCGGATGATGCCATCGTTTTTTTCTCCTCGTCAACTGACATAGCGGAAAGCCTCGCACTCTGCCGCGAAAGAATTGCAGCGAATTTTTCCGAGTCGGCAGCCTCCAGCCTGCCTGTTTTGCCGCCTGAACAGATATTTATTCCGGAAAGCGAATGGCATGAGCGGCTGGGACGTTTCCCGCGTGGGAGATTCTACGATTTTGCTCATCCGGACATGGAGGAGGGGGAAGCTCTCGAGATTCCCTGCGGCAACCATGTTCTTCTCAGGCAGCAGCTTGATCTGCAACGCAAAAATCAGGGGATGATGCCCGAGTTGGCAAGGCAGCTTTTTGCCTGGCTTGAAGCCGGGGATTCTGTTTATTTCGCCTGCCGCACCAGGCGGCATGCAGAGCATATGGCGGAACTGCTCCGCCAATACGATCTGCCGGTTGTCATCACTGCGGCTCCGGTGGAGGAAGCCGTTTCGTCCGGCCGCCAGATTATCCTTGTTGATTCCCCCTTGGCCGCAGGCTTTGATCTGCCTGCGGCACAGCTGCACTGGATGTCGGAAAGCGAGCTTTTCGGCGAACTCCGGCTGGGAGCGACCAAAAAGAAGGGTGCGCAACGCAACAGGCCGCCGGTGAGTTTTGAAGAGCTTGCCGTCGGAGATGTTGTGGTTCATATGGCCCATGGCTTGGGCAGGTACCAAGGGCTGGTCAATATCGAGTTGGGAGGTGTCGCCAACGATTTCTTTGAGCTGGTGTACCGCGACGAAGACAAACTCTTTGTGCCGGTGGATCAGCTCAAGGTAATCAGCAAGTATCAGGGGCTTTCCGATACCGAGCCGAAACTCGACAAGCTGGGCGGCAAGGCCTGGCAGACCCGGCGGGATAAGGTCAAGGAAGAGGTCTGGAAGGTGGCCCAGGATCTGCTTAGCCTCTATGCCCGGCGCGCGATGGTGGAAGGGTATGCGTTTTCGCAGCCGGATGAGCTGTTCCATGAAATGGAAGAGTCGTTCCCCTATGATGAAACCACCGGGCAACTTAAGGCGATCAACGAGGTTCTTGATGACCTGACCGCGCCCCGGCCCATGGATCGGCTGGTCTGCGGGGATGTGGGGTACGGTAAGACGGAAGTCGCTGTCCGGGCGGCATTCAAGGTGGTCGAGGATAATTTTCAGGTAGCGATTCTTGTTCCGACCACGGTTCTTGCCGAGCAGCATGCCGCCACCTTCCGGGAACGGTTGCAGGGGTTTCCGGTACGGGTGGAAAGCCTTACCCGGTTTCGCAGCACAGGAGAGCAGAAGCAGATTGTTAAGGATCTCCGCGAAGGGAAAGTCGATATCGTTGTCGGCACCCATCGTCTGTTGTCCCAGGATGTTGTATTCAAACGTCTTGGGCTCCTGATTATCGACGAAGAGCATCGTTTCGGCGTTTCCCATAAGGAAAAACTTAAAAAACTGAAAAGCCAGGTCGATGTCCTGACTCTGACCGCCACCCCCATTCCTCGCACATTGCAGCTGTCGCTGCTCAGCATACGCGATCTTTCCGTGATCAGCTCGCCGCCCGAGTTCCGGCGGCCGGTGAAAACCTTTGTGGCCCGTGATGACGAACTGGTGATCAAGGAAGCCGTGGTCCGGGAGCTGCAGCGCGGAGGGCAGGTGTTTTTGGTCCACAACCGGGTCCATTCCATCCAGGAAATGGCGGCCCGTGTGCAGAAGCTTGTCCCGGAAGCGCGTCTGGCCGTGGCCCATGGCCAGATGGTGGGGAAGGCCCTTGAGGAAATCATGGTCCGCTTTGTCAAGCGGGAGATTGATGTGCTGGTCTGCACCACCATCATTGAATCCGGACTTGATATCCCGAACGCCAACACCATTGTCATTACCAGGGCGGACCGGCTCGGCCTGGCCGAAATCTATCAGCTCCGCGGCAGGGTCGGGCGGGGAAGGGAGCAGGCGTATGCGTACCTGCTGGTGCCCTCTCTGGACGGGTTGTCCAAGGATGCGCAGCAACGTCTGCGGGCGCTCATGGATTATAACGAGCTTGGCGGCGGCTTCAAGCTGGCAATGAGCGACCTGCAAATCCGGGGAGGAGGCAATATCCTCGGAATCTCGCAAAGCGGTAATATTGCCGCGGTGGGATATGACCTCTACCTTGAGTTGCTGCAGCAGACCGTTCTCGACTTGAAACGAAAGGGGGCCAATGCGGCGGAGCTGGCACCCGAGCACATAGAGCCTGAAATCAATCTCAAGATATCGGCATTTCTTCCGGAACGTTATATTCCTGCTACGGAACAGCGTTATATTGCTTACCGCCGCCTGACCAATGCGGAGCAGGTGGAAGAGCTGATGGACCTTAAGGATGAATTTGCCGACCGGTATGGCCAGTTGCCTCAGGAGGCGCTCAACCTGTTTGAAGTGATGGCCCTGAAAACCTTGCTCAGGCAGTTGTGGATCATCAGGTTGGAGCAGGGGCCTGCAAATCTTGTTTTTTCCTTCCACGAAAAGACACCGGTGACACCTGAAAAAATCATGCGTTTTCTTGAAAAACACAAAAATAAGGCCCGGTTCACCCCTGAGGCCCGTTTGATTGTTGCAATTGAATCCGGTGCGTCGCCTGAGAATATACTCCTGAGTGCGCAAAATATTCTTGCATTGTTCGCGGAAGATGACATTTGAAAATGACTGTGGTAGAATTTACCGGCTAAGAAGCATGTTAAGATTAAAAGCAATATTTTCAAACAGTTATGAGTGAATCAGTGAAATTTTCCTTTCATGTTTTATGTGCGTCCCTGTGCATTCTCGTTTTATCCCATACGTCGGTTGCCCGGGCGGAGATGGTGGATCGCATTGTTGCCATTGTCAACGATGATGTCATTACCTTCAGCGATCTCAATCGTGAAGGGGCTGCCCTGTTTCGCCGGATTATTCAGGAAGCCCCCGCGGAGCAGGTCGAGCCGACCTTGCTGAAAGCCAGGGAGGAGATGCTCTCCAGCCTCATTGACAAGCTCATTGTTGAGCAGCGGGCGAAAAAACTTGGGATTTCGGTGGGCAACCCCGAGGTGGAAAGCGCCATAGGCAGAATTATCGAACGTAACAAGACCACCCCCGAAAAATTCTGGCAGCAGATGGCGCTCATGGGATCCAACGAGCATGACTACCGCGAACTTGTGAGGGGGCAGCTATTGCAGGACAGGCTGATTGATTACGAGATCCGTTCACGGGTTGTGGTGAATGAAGAGCGGATTCGTGAGTTCTACGATAAAAATTATGCCCAGAAAGTTAAGGAAGACGCCTACCATATCCTGCAGATGGGTTTTGTCTGGAAGGAAGATACGCAAGCGGCAAAGGATGATGCTCTGCGCCGGGCGGAGGAGGCACGGAAGCTGGCGCTTGCCGGGCAGGATTTTCGCACCCTGGCGCGTCAATCCTCCGACCTGCCTTCGGCCAAGGATGGCGGCGATATCGGCGTTTTTAAAAAGTCGGAAATGGCGTCCTACATGAAGGCAAGCATTGCCGGGTTGCAGGTGGGGCAAATAAGCGCTGTTCAGGAGACGCCGGCCGGCTATCAGTTTTTCAAGCTTCTTTCTGACAAGGGAGATGTCGGCCTGCAGGCTTCATACGAGTCGGTGAAAGAACAGATCAGGCAGCGTTTGTACGAAGAGGCCTTGAACAGTCAGTTTCAAAAATGGGTCAAGGAGCTTCGCGATCAGGCATATATCAAGAAAATACTTTAGGAACGCCTGCTGTTCGTAGGTTCCTGGCAGCCGTGTCGGTGGTGACGATCTCGCTGTTGCCACGCAAGCGGCACGAAATAAACCTGTGGCTTTTGTCTTGTCTGTTGTCTGTCCTAAAAACCTCTGGATAAGGGATGTCTCATATGACCAAGGACTCAACATCTGCCGATGATGCAACCGGCCAACCTGCAGCTTTGTCACGATCCGCGGAAACCCTTGGCAGTTTTTTGAAAAAGCATCGGTTAAGCCAGGGAAAAGAGCTGGACGACATCGCCAAAAAAACGCGCATTCATGCTTCAACGCTTCGGGCCATTGAGGAGGACAATCCCAAAGCGTTGCCGGCGGAGGTTTTTGCCAGGGGGTTCATTAAGAATTATGCGCAGTATCTCGGCCTTGACCCCAACGAGGCCCTGGCATGGTATATCGAACAAAATAACGGAGAAGCCAGGCCAACGGAAAAGATCAATGTCCAGGAGGTTCTCGCCGGAGAGGCTATGGCCGAAGGGCGCTCTTTTCCCGGGGGGCGTCTCATCATCTTTCTTGCTGTTGTGGGCGTTCTTTTCTTTGCCGTGTATCTGATTCTTGGCTTTCTGAATTCGGCCGCTCCTCCGGTCAATACCTCTTCGCAAGACGCGATGCATCAGCCCTTGGTCGATCCGCAGCCGGCGCCGCCTGTCCCTGCGATTGGCGAACCTGGCGGAGAAGCCGGTGCCGGCGTTGTGGAGGCGGAGCAAGCGCAGCCCCTGACGCCGGGTGAGCCACAGGAGGCGGCGCCTTCTTCGCCGGTGGCTGTCCCCGGCACAACAGGGTCGGAGGTGAAGAAGCCCTTGCCTGTATCGGAAAAGGTGGATGGCACCAAGCCCGTAATTGTGCCGCAGGCCTTCAAGGAAAAACCGGGACAGAGCACGGAATTGCAGCAGGAGAGCAAGCCTGCTCCCGTGGCGGCAGCTCCGCCGCCGGTATCCCTGGTGAAAGCCCCGGGGATGAATTATGTTCTTGAAGCAAAGTTCACCGACACGACCTGGCTTTCTGTGCAGATAGACAAGGAAAAGAAGAAGTCCGCCATCTACCAGAAGGGGGATCATCTGGTGTGGCAGGCGGAAAAAAAGATTTCCCTTTTTGTCGGCAATGCCGGAGGCATCGTCCTCAGCCTGAATGGTAAACCGGTCCCTTCCATCGGCAAATCAATGGAAAGCGCCCGGGTGTCATTCCCGGCCGAATAATCACAGCGTCGGCGATGTCATTGCAGCAAAACCTGGCAATAGTTCTTCAGGTTAAAGATCACGGCGACTCGGACAAGATCGTCACCATGTACACCCGGGAGCACGGGAAAATCGTGCTTATCGCCAAAGGTGCCAAGCGCAGCAAGAAGCGTTTCGTCAACAAGTTGGAGCTGTTCTCTCTCCTGCACATCTATTTTTCGCCAAGTCGCCACAGTTCGCTCATGCGTCTGGATCAGGCTGATTTGGTGGCCCCTTTCCCGGCCCTGCGCGGAAACTACGATCTGTACATTGCAGCGTCGCTCCTCTGCGAGCTTGTCCAGCATTGGACCAGGGAGCATGACAGCGATGAAGAGCTGTTCCGGTTGCTTCTCTGGGCGCTGGAGGGGCTGGTCGTGGGAGGAAGCGGTGTCAACCGCACGATCATTTTCTTTCACATCAAGATGCTCGATATTCTTGGGTATCGACCCGATCTGACAGGCTGTCTTGATTGCCTGGCGCTTGGCGTGCCGAGGGTTGTATACCGGTTCAGCCCCTTGCGCAACGGACTTGTGTGCAGCCGTTGCGAACCCGCTGCCGCCGGGAATTCCCAGCCGCTTTCCATTCAGACCATCCAATTGCTGCGCAGGGTTCAGGATATGGAGCAAGGAAAACTCGAACGGCTCCAATTTTCCCTGACCGCCACTCGTGAAGCCATTGCCTTGCTGAAACGATACGATGCCCATCTGTTGCAGCGGGAGGTGCAGTCCTGGAACTTCCTGAACTGAGTGTCAGTCCGTTTTGATTCTCTGGAGGAGCCAAGCCATGTTGCGCCCCAGGTCGCGCATGGTTTTCATGCCTTCTTCATCGTTGGCCACTTCACCCGGTTCTCTGCCGATTCCGATATTCCAGTAAGAGGAACCCACCACGATCATTTGTCCAATCAGGAAAAAGGCGTTGAGTGAGTTGAAAACCTGATAGGCCCCTGCTCTGCGGACCGCGACCACCCCGGCCCCGGCTTTGCGTTTATACAGATCGCCATTGGCCCGGGATACCATGCCGCATCGTTCGATCAGGGCCTTCATGCCTGCGGAGACATCGGCGAAATAGGTGGGGGATCCAAGAAGAATGCCATCAGCTTCGATCATTTTTTCAAGACAGTCGTTGATGATGTCCTTTTCAACGGCACAGCGATTATTTTTGTTCTTGAAGCACTGATAGCAGGCGATGCAGCCGGAAATAGGCTTGCCTGACAATTCAACCAGCTCCGTGTCGATTCCCTGCAGGGACAGCTCTTCCAATGCAGTGTTGAGTAGTTTTGCGGTGTTGCCTCCTTTGCGGGCGCTTCCGTTAAAAGCGACGACCTTCATGGCATCCTCCTTTTGTTTTTATGCACACGATAACGTGTCAGTTGTGCTGCTTTGAGAGTTGTCATTATAGTGTAATCGAGATCGGAAAAGACAGGAAGGGTTTCGGTGCGGAATGGAACAGAAATGGAGGCTCGGCTGCTTCGGATAAAGCAAATTTCTTTCATGGAAAAATAAGCGGCTTATATTCTGCTCTGTTGGAGGGCATTTGGCTTTAAATCCATGCAAATCGCAACCCGTCCTTGACTGTGGCCGGAAAGTTGGTTATTTTTCCATGTTCAAGCGAGAGTGGCGGAATTGGTAGACGCACTGGTCTTAGGAACCAGCGCCTTTGGTATGGGGGTTCGACTCCCCCCTCTCGCACCAGCAAA